>OBPS01000038.1_pt1 | contig 19044 bp, 20 predicted proteins | sample 1534661 | NCBI WGS metagenome assembly OBPS01 (sample SAMEA3275493, study PRJEB22092) | marine metagenome | biome: ENVO:00000447 marine biome; feature: The site is in the outerpart of the Oslofjord; material: ENVO:00002010 seawater | collected 2014-06-20T10:00:00+00 | depth 1 m
AGGTCTTCTGTTTTCCATGTTTGGGGTTGGCGATGTGATCTTGCAGGCGCCCATCGTCAGTCAGGATCAACAGTCCTTCTGAGTCTTTATCGAGACGTCCTGCGGCATAGATATTGGGAATATCGAGGTAGTCTTTGAGCGTCACTTCACCGCCTGTGAATTGACAGAGGACTCCGTAGGGTTTGTTAAAAAGAACGAGCATACCTATCCCAAAGAACAAGACAATTCCTGAAGTGGTCGGACCAAAACAGTGGTAATATCCGCACCCGCAATACAAACGTGATACAGCACAACAGGAGAAAAGGATGGGCTACCAACACATCCAAGTGCCGACGTCAGGCGAAAAAATCACTGTGAACCAGGATGGATCGCTCAACGTCCCCAATAACCCAATCATTCCCTTCATTGAAGGCGATGGTATCGGAGTCGATATCACTCCGCCAATGATTGATGTTGTCAACGCTGCGGTTGAGAAGGCCTACGGCGGTGCCAAGTCAATTTCATGGATGGAAGTGTTTTGTGGTGAAAAATCTGTCGCCACCTATGGTGCCGATGAGTGGCTTCCTGAGGAAACACTCGATGCATTTAAAGAATATAAAGTGGGGATCAAAGGCCCTCTGACGACGCCCGTGGGTGGTGGTATTCGTTCGTTGAACGTTGCTCTTCGTCAGCAGTTGGATTTGTACCTCTGTTTGCGTCCAGTGCGTTATTTCACCGGCGTACCAAGTCCAGTCAAAGAACCTGAAAAGACGAATATGGTGATTTTCCGTGAGAACTCGGAAGACATCTATGCCGGCGTCGAGTATCAAGCCGGAACACCGGAAGCAGATAAGCTGATCGATATCCTGCGGAACGAGTTTGGCGTCACCAAGATTCGTTTCCCAGAGAACTGTGGAATTGGTATCAAGCCGGTGTCTGAAGAAGGGACCAAGCGCTTGGTTCGTAAGACCTTCCAGTATGCGATTGATAATGATTTACCGAGTGTGACCTTAGTCCACAAAGGGAACATCATGAAGTTCACTGAAGGTGCCTTTAAGGACTGGGGTTATGAACTGGCTCGGGAAGAGTTCGGTGCCACGCTATTGGACGGTGGTCCTTGGTGTGTGATCAAGAACCCCAAAACAGGCAATGACATTGTGGTCAAAGATGTGATCGCTGATGCCATGTTGCAACAGATTCTGCTACGTCCTGCAGAATATAGTGCGATTGCGACCCTGAACTTAAACGGTGATTACCTATCAGACGCGCTGGCTGCTCAGGTGGGTGGTATCGGGATTGCTCCCGGCGCAAACATCGGTGCTGAAGTCGCCATCTTTGAAGCAACTCACGGCACGGCGCCAAAGTATGCTGGTCAGGACAAAGTGAACCCAGGTTCATTGATTCTGTCGGCAGAGATGATGCTGCGTCATTTGGGGTGGTTCGAGGCAGCCGATCTGATCATTGAAGGCATGGAAGGTGCGATTCAGTCGAAGAAAGTCACTTATGACTTTGAACGCCTGATGGGCGACGCGACGCTGGTCTCCTGTTCTGAATTTGGTCAGGAAATGATCAAAAACATGTAATCAGGATCAGCCTGAAAAAGACCCCGGCAGCAAAAGCTTCCGGGGTTTTTTTGTCTCTGGCCGATGCTAAACCGGGAAAGTTTCGGTCACTAAGCCTTCTCGTCGTGCCCAACTGTAATCAAAGGCTTCTGATGTGGGTCCGTATTCCCAGAGCATGTGCAGCCGGTCAATCGCTTCATCCCAGGTTGGATAGGGAGCGTTGTTGGCCAACCAAACGACCGACAGTGGTTTTCCAACATGTGTAAACCAATGATCGCGCGCCACCATGATGGCGCGATGGGATTGGCTGAAAACAAAGCCATACAAGGCATCAAGACTCTGCCAGGCGGATAAATTGACGATGAAATCGCCGCCCAGACGATGGGCAATCGTCGGATCGTCTTCGTCGGTTTCCCGCCAGATAAACCCTGGAGATGCTTCAGCGAGCTGCTGGATATGCGGGACTGCTTGAAAAAACGAGTGCATCTCGGGCGCGTGTCTGTCGTATTTCATCTGCGCGACATTGCATTGATAAATCATCGATCGCATGACCTTATTCGTGTGAAGAGGATTGGCATTAAAATTTCCGATGAGTTTCTCTTTACTCGGACCATTTTGTCCCCATAAAGTCACTGTGTAACAAAGGACGTTTCGATTCAATGAGTGAACCTGACATCCCAGGCTTTGATCCAGACGAGGATTATGGCGTCGCCGTTGCGAAGCCTGAGCTGAAAAAGCCGCCGATGTATAAAGTCATTATGCTCAATGACGATTTTACGCCAATGGAATTCGTGATTCATGTTTTGGAGTTATTCTTTAATATGGATCAGGAGCAGGCGACGCAAATCATGCTGACTGTGCATACCAAGGGGGCTGCTGTGTGTGGGGTGTACCCGAAAGACATCGCAGAAACCAAAGCGGAGCATGTTGTCGAGTATGCGAAAGAAAATCAGCATCCTCTCATGTGTCAAGTCGACATCGCCGAGGATTGATAAGGAGAACTGTATGTTGAGTCGCGATCTTGAAGTCACCCTCAATAGTGCTTTTAAACGCGCCAGAGAGCTCCGTCATGAGTACATGACAGTCGAGCATCTGTTGCTGGGTCTATTGGACAATGCCTCAGCTGTGCAGGTTCTCAATGCCTGTGGATCTGATCTATCCAAACTGCGGGAAGAGCTTGAGCAGTTTGTCACGCAAACCACTCCGGCGCTGCCAGAAGAGTCAGAGCGTGATACGCAACCGACGCTGGGATTCCAGCGGGTCTTACAGCGTGCGGTCTTCCATGTACAGTCTTCTGGTAAACAAGAAGTCACCGGCGCCAACGTGCTGGTTGCGATTTTCTCAGAGCAAGAGTCGCAGGCTGTGTATTTCTTAAAACAACAGGAAATCGCTCGGATTGATGTGGTCAACTATATCAGCCATGGGATTGCCAAGTCAGAAGACACAGGCGCTGATGGAGAATCTGAGACGGATGCCCAATCCAATCAAAATGCCTCGAGTGAAGAGCGGACGTCCAACTTGGATGGGTATTGCACTAACTTGAATAAAGAAGTGAAGAAAGGTCGTATCGATCCATTGATTGGTCGTGATGAGGAGCTGTCCCGTGTGATTCAGACCTTGTCCCGTCGACGGAAGAACAATCCCTTGCTCGTCGGTGAAGCGGGTGTCGGTAAGACTGCGATTGCCGAAGGACTTGCCTACCGGATTGAGGAAGGTCAAGTACCGGATGTGATCGCGGATGCTGTGGTCTATTCATTGGATTTGGGTTCATTACTGGCTGGAACCAAGTATCGGGGTGATTTTGAAAAACGCTTGAAGGCGTTGCTTGGCGAGCTCGAGAAAGAGAAGCATTCGATTCTGTTTATCGACGAGATTCATACCATCATCGGCGCTGGAGCCGCATCCGGCGGTGTCATGGATGCATCGAATCTCTTGAAACCTCTGCTGTCCTCTGGGCAGTTGAAGTGCATTGGTTCGACCACCTTTCAGGAATTCAGGGGAATTTTTGAAAAAGATCGGGCGTTGGCACGTCGCTTCCAAAAAGTCGATGTGCTTGAGCCGTCGATCGAAGACACGATCAAGATTTTAAATGGGCTGAAGTCACGGTTTGAAGAACATCATGAACTGCGATACACGAAGGCTGCCTTGACCTCTGCGGTTGAATTATCCGCAAAATATATGAGTGACCGCCATCTACCGGATAAAGCGATCGATATCATTGATGAAGCAGGTGCAATGCAGCGTTTGATGCCACCGTCACGACGGAAAAAAGTCATCGGAGTGCCTGAGATCGAAGCAGTTGTTGCGAATATTGCGCGGATTCCCCCGAAGCAGATCTCTAAATCAGATTCTGAAGTGCTCGAGAATCTCGAGCGTGATCTGAAGCTGACGGTCTTTGGTCAAAATGAAGCCATTGAGCGCATGAGTTCAGCCATCAAATTGTCGCGTGCCGGTTTGAAGCAAGAAGGTAAGCCGGTTGGTTGCTTCTTGTTTGCGGGGCCGACTGGAGTAGGTAAAACCGAAGTCAGTCGGCAATTGGCTCGCACACTTGGAATCGAGTTGGTGCGGTTTGATATGTCGGAGTACATGGAACGCCATACCGTCAGTCGATTGATTGGTGCGCCGCCGGGCTATGTTGGATTTGACCAGGGTGGATTACTGACGGAAGCAATCACTAAAAATCCGCATTGTGTGTTGTTGCTGGACGAAGTCGAAAAAGCCCATCCTGATGTATTCAATCTGCTACTGCAGGTGATGGACCATGGAACCTTAACCGACAATAACGGTCGAAAGGCTGATTTCCGCCATGTGGTGTTGATTATGACCACCAACGCCGGAGCTGAGAGCTTGTCGAAGCGAAGTATCGGGTTTAATGAACAGGATCAAACGACCGATGCGATGGAAGCGATCAAACGGCTGTTTACACCGGAATTCCGGAATCGCTTGGATTCGATCGTTCAGTTCGGCGCCTTACCTGAGGACGTGATTGAGCAGGTCGTCCATAAGTTCATTGCGGAACTCCAGGCGCAGTTGGATGACCGTAAGGTCTCCATTGAGTTGGATGAGTCTGCGATGCGCTGGCTTGCCAAGCGTGGCTATGACAAGACCATGGGCGCTCGACCGATGGCGCGCTTGATTCAGGAGGCGATCAAACGCCCACTGGCTGATGCGATCTTGTTTGGCAACTTGTCAGGTGGCGGCAGTGTGCTTGTGACAGTCGATTCAAATGACGAGCTCGCGTTCGAGATGACGCCTCGTGAAGTGAAGTCGAAAGAAACAGCCTAAGATTCGGTCATCCCGGTGATCCCGGGATGGCAAAAGATTAGCGTGCTCGGAACGTGATCCGGCCTTTGCTGAGGTCGTACGGAGTAAGTTCGACTGTCACACGGTCACCGGTCAGGATTCGGATATAGTGCTTGCGCATCTTTCCAGAAATATGGGCGGTCACCACATGACCGTTGTCGAGTTCGACACGGAACATGGTGTTTGGCAACGTATCAACAATCGTGCCTTCCATTTCAATTGAATCTTCTTTTGCCATTTGGCTCCCTTCGGGCGTAATGAAAGGCGCGATTATGCCCGCTTACTCCGCGCGAATCCACCTACTGTTGATCAGCATCTCAATTGGACGGTATTCAGTTTTGTAGGCCATTTTTTGAGAATCGCGAATCCAATAGCCTAGATACAGGTAGGTGAGCTCGAGTCCGCGGGCGATTTCAATCAATTGTAGGATCATCAAACGTCCGAGGCTTCGGGAGTCAAAGGCCGGATCAGGATCGAAAAACGTGTAAATGGCTGACAGGCCGTTTCCAGGAATTTCATCAAATAGGGTGACTGCAATCAGCTGTTGCCCGATTCGAGCTTCTAAAAAAAATGCGTGAGCATGATTGGAGGCGAGAAAGGATTCATATTGCGCAGGCGAGGGCGGGTACATATCGCCATCTGCGTGACGAACCTCGATATAGCGCCGATACAGTTCATAATGGTCTTCATCGAGAATTGGTGATCGCGCATTGAAGGTGACATCTTGATTCTGTTTTCGGGTTCTGATCTGGCGGCGTTTTGGTTGAAAGCTCGCAATCGGGACACGAACAGAAATGCAGGCCGAGCATTGACTGCAATGCGGCCTGTAGATGTAGCGACCAGAACGACGAAATCCAGACTCTGCAAGTTTCACCACTTGCTCGGCGCTTAATGGTGTATTGGGCTCGACAAACAACGTCGTCGCTTCTTGTCCGTCGAGATAGCTGCAGGGATGAGGTGCTGTCGCAAAAAACTTTAGTGCTTCAAAACCACTCATAACATTAGTTCACCAATCCTCTCGATAAAAGTCTCGCGAGTGATGAGGCTAGCACCGAGTGACTGAAGATGCGATGTTGGGACCTGGCAATCAATGAGTTCAATTTGATGTCGATCAGCTTCTTGGCAAAGAGATGCAAGCGCTGCTTTTGACGCATCAGGCACCAGCGACACCATGGATTCTCCAAACAGCACTCGACCAATCCGAACGCCATAGAGGCCGCCAACCAGATTGCCATTGAGATAGGTTTCAAATGAGACCGCGACACCTTCTTCGTGAAGTGCGACATACGCATCAATCATCTCTTCGGAAATCCAGGTTCCTTCTCGGTCCTGTCGTGTTGAGGAACACAGACACATGATGTCCCGAAATCGTTGATTGGTGCGGATTTCAAATCCCTGTTTTTTGATGGACTGCTTGAGGCTGCGCCTCAACTTGAAGGCGGCAGGCTCGAGGACCAATCGTGGATCAGGGCTCCACCAAAGGATCGGTTCTCCTTCTGAAAACCACGGAAAAATCCCACGGCTGTAGGCAAGTTTGAGTCGCTCGGGTGACAGGTCGCCACCGGCACACAACAACCCGTTTGGGTCGTCGAGTGCTTCAGAAACGTCTGGAAAATCCAGAAGCTGTGGGGGAATCCAGGGAATCAGTGTCCTGACTCGTCGAGGAAGCGTTCCGCATCGAGTGCCGCCATGCATCCAAAGCCAGCTGATGTGATGGCTTGTCGATAGATATGGTCGGCCACGTCGCCCGCGGCGAAAACACCGGGAATGGAGGTTTCTGTGGCAAATCCTTCAAGCCCCGATCGAACGATCAAATAGCCGCCATTCATCTTCAGTTGTCCGGCGAACAAGTCAGTGTTGGGCTTGTGTCCAATGGCGATGAATACGCCATGCACGTCGATTTGTTGCGTTGAATCATCTGCAGTCGATCGGAGGCGAAGACCAGTCACACCGGCATCATCGCCTAAGACCTCATCCAGTTGATGGTTCCAGATCACTTCAATGTTGTCTTTGGCCAGTAATCGGTCTTGCAAGATTTTTTCAGCGCGAAGCGAATCGCGTCGATGGATCAGCTTGACAGATTCCGCCAGATTCGAGAGGTACAGCGCTTCTTCGACAGCGGTGTTCCCGCCACCCACAACGGCGACAGAGCGACCCCGGTAGAAGAACCCATCACAGGTCGCGCAAGCGGATACGCCGCGCCCTTTAAATGCATCTTCCGAGTCGAGTCCTAAGTACTGTGCGCTGGCACCGGTCGCAATGATCAGTGCATCACAGGTGTAGGTTGCCTGGTCACCGATCAGCTCGAAGGGTTGTTGCGTTAATTTGGCGGTATGGATGTGGTCATTGATGACCTCAGTATCAAATCGCTCTGCATGCTCTTGCATATCCATCATCAACTGAGGCCCTTGGAGATCGGCAACTCCACCTGGCCAGTTCTCGACCTCTGTGGTGGTTGTCAGTTGGCCTCCGACCTGTGTTCCCGTGACAACGACAGGTGATAATCCTGCGCGTGCGGCATAAACAGCGGCTGTCCATCCGGCTGGACCTGAACCAAGAATGATGAGTTGATGATGCACGATTGATCTGTCCTTCTCTGTTAAACTGCGATGATGTCGTTTCAGGCGTATAGATTAAAGGTCATGAGTCCATCCTCCAAGGAGTTCGGTTGAACGAATCCACAGCACAGCTTTGGTATACGCGCTTAATCCGTGAAGTTACTTGGCTTTTCGGCGTTGCGTTGTCGATTTTTATTTTTTTAGCGCTGCTATCTTTTGATCTGGAAGATCCCGGCTGGTCCTACCAAGGTGCCGTAGGAGACGTCCACAATGCCATCGGTCCGGTCGGAGCATTTGTCTCTGATTGGCTGTTGTCGTGGTTTGGTTATGCTGCCTTCCTGGTGGCGTGGTTACCAATGATACTGGTGCGCTGGGTGGTTCGCGGAACTCCCGATGGTCGCATCTGGATTGCCAGAGCTGTCGGATTGATGCTGTTGATTCCAGGGCTTTGCATTGTTCTCGGTCTGCATGTCGGAGCAGGCTCGGATTGGCTACCGATTGGGACGACCGGGGGTGGGATTTTAGGCGGCGTATTGAATCAAGGCTTAGTTGGTGACTTTGGGCCAACGGGCACTGCTTTGGGTGGGCTCTTATTGAGTTTGATTGGATTGACCGTCGTCTTTTCCCTGTCTTGGCCAGATGTGCTGGCAACAGTGGGATATGTGATGGTTGAGGCAGGGCGCTCGCTTTCAGGAATGCTGACAGGAAAAAGCCAGCCGTCGCAGTTGAGTATTGAGAGTCGTCGATCGTGGCTGGGTCGTCTCTTGGCACCAATGAATCGAGCCATGTTACCAAAGAGCGTGCGGAATACCTTGACCAAGGTAGCGCCTCGCCCTCCTGAAGCCGATGTGGCGCAGATCGAGGCTGAGTTGTTGGGTCTGAAAGCTACCCGTGATATTTACCGGCCGGAGCCAACGAAGCCGTCAGTCCCAAGTCATGAACCTGAAATGGACAATGGGCCTCATTTGGATCTGTCTGCCTTAGATCAGATCGATGGTGGACGTCGTGATCCGGTGTTTGGTGCAGACGCCTCCCCTGAATTAGTGGAACGAAACATTACTATCGCGCCTTTGAATGAAGCGCAGAGTCTGCTGGACGACGATGAGCCAACGACTGCAGGGGTTAAGCCAGTCGCTCAACGTCGCAAATCGTCTCAAGGTGCGATGTCCTTGCCCGATTTGTCATTGCTGGATCCCGCGGAACCACCGTCTGATAAGGGTTTTTCTCAAGACGAATTGACGGAAATGGGCGACTTATTGGTTCGTCGCTTGGGCGAATTTGGAGTCGAGGCCCAAATTGTCGCGATTAATCCGGGTCCGGTCGTGACGCGTTTTGAGATTGATCCGGCGCCCGGTGTGAAAGTCTCTCGGATTACCAATCTGGCCAAAGACTTGGCGCGTAGCTTGGCTGTGATTAGTGTTCGCGTGGTGGAAGTGATTCCCGGCAAAAGTACTGTGGGTATCGAGATCCCCAATCAACATCGTGAAATGGTGCGGTTATCACAGATTTTGGGGAGTGACGCCTACACCAAAGACCCATCGGTCTTATCGCTGGCACTTGGGCATGATATTTCAGGTCAGTCGGTGTGTGCGAACCTCGCAAAAATGCCGCATTTACTGGTTGCAGGAACCACCGGTTCTGGGAAGTCGGTCGGCGTCAACGCGATGATTTTATCCATGTTGTATAAAGCCCGTCCGGATGATCTTCGGTTGATTTTGGTTGATCCAAAAATGCTAGAACTCTCAATTTATGAAGGGATCCCGCATTTGCTAGCACCTGTGGTGACTGACATGAAGGATGCCGCCAACGCACTGCGTTGGTGTGTGGCTGAAATGGAGCGCCGTTACAAGCTCATGGCCGCTCTCGGGGTTCGGAATTTAGAGGGTTATAACCAAAAAGTCCGCGAGCATGACGATCGGGGAGAGCCCATCGCCGATCCAACATTTGTCCCATCCGGATTTGATCCAGATGAAACGGCTCCAGCCTTAAAACCGATGCCTTTTATTGTGGTGGTGATCGATGAATTTGCTGACATGATGATGATTGTCGGTAAAAAAGTGGATCAGTTGATTGCGCGTTTGGCTCAGAAGGCACGCGCGGCTGGGATTCATTTGATTTTAGCGACACAACGACCATCAGTGGATGTGATTACCGGGTTGATCAAAGCGAACGTTCCGAGTCGGATTAGTTTCCAGGTGAGCTCGAAAATCGATTCACGAACAGTGCTTGATCAGGGTGGTGCCGAACAGTTATTGGGGCATGGTGATATGTTGTATTTACCAGCCGGCAAGCCTGTTCCTGTGCGAGTGCATGGTGCCTTTGTCGATGACCATGAAGTCCATAACGTGGTGAACTACTGGAAACTCCAGGGACAACCTGCCTATGAAGAAGCGATTTTGAATGCGCAGTCTGGCGGTGACGGCGACGCACAAGGATCGCTTTTAGATGGCGATGATGAAGCTGATCCCCTCTACGATGAGGCGGTTGCCTTTGTGACCGAGACTCGCCGCGCATCGATTTCAGCTGTACAGCGGAAGCTCAAAATCGGTTACAACCGAGCTGCTCGCATGATCGAAGCCATGGAAGCCGCGGGTGTGGTGAGTGAGATGGGCTCCAATGGTTCCCGTGAAGTCTTGGCTCCGGGACCTCGCTGATGCGCTATCTCATGATGCTCTTGATCCTTTGTGGATCGGTCGCCGTCTCTGCCTCACCGATTGAGAGTTTGTCGCGATTACTGGAACCTTACCGAACATTTTCAGCTGATTTTACGCAAAGGACGCTGGATCAGGACAATACCCCGATCAGCCAAATGACCGGTCAATTGGCGATTGCGTCAGCCTCAGTCTTTTATTGGAAAACTGATCCACCGTTCGCGCAGAGCGTGATTGCTGATGGAGAGGTACTTTGGGTGTTTGATGAGGATTTATATCAAGTGCAGGTACGTCCGCTTGACGATGCTTTGGCGGCTTCTCCGGCTGCGATTTTGAGTGGTGATATCGAGATGCTTGCTTCGCGCTTTCAGGTGACTGAAGAGCGTTCGGGAACGATGGCGATCTACCAGCTCGAGCCACAAGCGACTGACGAGGTGACTCGAGCCGTCATTCTCCGATTTGACGGCAGTCGTTTGATGGATCTGTCGATTGAAGATGCCTTGGGCAATCGCTCCCAAGTGACATTGACTGCTGTGTTTCGTGGACAGCCGAATCCTGAATTGTTTGAGTTTACGCCACCCGAAGGTGTTGATGTGATCTATGCCTTGGGTCAGAAGCGATGATCTGGTTGTCGGTTGCCGCAGGCGGCGCTTTGGGTGCAGTTTCTCGCTATGGAGTGACCTTGGGAGTGGCTCGTTTAGGCGCGAGTGGATTTCCTTATGCGACGCTTTTAGTGAATGTGTTAGGGAGTTTTTGCATCGGTATTGTTGTGGCTTGGTTGGGCGGTCGAGCAGACATCAATCAGGCGTTGCGGCCCATGATTCAGGTTGGATTTTTAGGTGCGTTCACCACGTTTTCCGCCTTTAGTCTGGATGCATTGCTGTTGATCGAACAAGGCCGGTTGGCACAGGCTGGCCTCTATATCCTGGCAAGCGTTCTGGTATGCTTAGCCGCTTGTTTTATTGGTTTGCTCGCTGGCCGTTCGCTCGGTTTTTAAGGAATACACAGTCTCATGCTTGATCCCAAACTTCTCCGTAATGATCTTGACCTCGTGGTCACTCAACTCGCACGTAAGGGTGTTGAGTTTGATGCGTCGGCCTATCAAGCGTTGGAAGCCAAACGGAAATCGTTACAGCTTGAGACCGAATCGCTGCAAAACCAACGGAAAGACGGATCAAAGTCAGTCGGTCTGTTGATGAAAGAGGGTCAAAAAGAGGCAGCTGAAGCGCTAAAAGTGGAAATTTCTGGCATTGGGGATCAGTTGGCGGCAATTGAGGCGCAGTTTCATGAAGTGCAATCGGAGCTTGATCGCATCTTGATGGAAACCCCGAACCTTCCAGACGCGAGTGTGCCTGAGGGTGCCGATGAGAAAGCAAACGTCGAGGTCGCTTTGGTGGGAGACAAACCGGCCTTTGATTTTGCAGTGCGTGATCATATTGAACTTGGCGAAATGTTTGCCGGGTTGGACTTTGATCGGGCAGCACGGCTTTCAGGTAGTCGCTTTGTCACGATGCATGGCGCTTTTGCGAAGCTGCATCGGGCGTTGATTCAGTACATGCTGGATTTGCATACCGAGCACCATGGGTATTCTGAAACCTATGTGCCGCTGTTGGTTGATGGCGATATTTTGGAAGGCACTGGTCAATTACCCAAATTTAAAGATGACTTATTTCGGATCGCGCCTGACGATGGTGGTGGCAGAGAGCGTTATTTAATCCCAACCGCTGAGGTGCCTTTGACGAATTTGGTCAGAGATAGCATTGTGGATTTAGCCTCATTGCCACAACAGTTTGTGGCTCATACACCATGCTTTCGAGCTGAAGCTGGATCCTATGGTCGCGACGTTCGTGGGATGTTCCGTCAGCATCAGTTCGATAAGGTTGAACTGGTGTGGATTACCCATCCCGAGAAGAGTTGGGATGCGTTAGAGTCGCTTCGTGGCCATGCTGAAGCGGTCCTTACCGGATTGGGATTGCATTATCGCGTCGTGAATCTCTGTGGTGGTGATCTTGGGTTTTCTGCGGCGAAAACCTATGACCTTGAGGTGTGGTTACCAGGCCAAGATCAATTCCGTGAGATCAGTTCGTGTTCCAATTGCTTAGATTTTCAGTCGCGTCGAATGCAGGCTCGGTTCAGAAATGAACAGGGAAAACCTGAACTCGTGCATACCTTAAATGGTTCCGGTGTGGCGATTGGTCGATGTTTGATTGCCGTGGTTGAGAATTACCAAAATGAAGACGGCTCGATCACTGTTCCTGAGGTGTTACAGCCATATATCAAAGCGGATCGCTTACAACCTTAAGTTAGAGACACTTGGTTGGTTTTGGTAAGCCGGATACGCGAGCTAGTTGTTTGGCTGGGCTAACTGGAAATAGCTTGTGTAGATAGATGCTATTGCCTTTGTCAGGGCCTGATTCGAGTTGAATCCACTTCACCAGCGGCCGCATCGCTGGCGCATGATCAAATTCTTGGTAGTACCGACGTACCAATTCGATCAACTCCCAGTGATCTTGAGTGAGTTGAATGGATTCGAGAGCGGCGAGTTCGTGGGCGACAGACTTGTTCCAGTCGTCGAGGACGCTGAGATAGCCGTCGGAATCCAAGTTCAGCCCCATCTCAACTCCACGTTCGGCAGGGAGAGACTTCGAGCGCGTCAAGCCACTGATCCATCGACAGTGTGGTGTAATTCCCCGAGGGTACAAAAGCCGCGTCATCTTCGAAGATGGCAACAGGAGAGGATGTCGGTGGGATGCGATGTAACGCTTGAAGCGCTTGTCCAGCAAGCACCACCTGATCATCGGCTCGGATCCATTCCAGTGCATCGGTGAGTGCGTTTTCAGACGTGATCAAGTGAATCATCAGGCCTCCAGAATGACGTCGGCGGAGGCTAGGCATTCGCTGATCGTGTCACGGCTCGCCAAGCAACCAGGAAACTGATCAGACAAACGGAGCCCACGTTGCTCACAGCTGGTTTGATCGACATAAATACTCTCAATGTCGTAGAGCGGTAGACTTTTAAGCTTACCACTCAAGGCGAGAGGGCTTGCGTCAGGCATTTCAGGGAGGCTTGCCCAGAGCACGCCGGCATCTTGTAATACGACCGATACTGGACATTCAAACGTCGCGAGAACCAACGCCATATCGACCATTTCACGCGTGCCAAGCGCCGCAGTCGGCCCGGATCGAATGACTAGGGTGACCGTTTTCATCGAAATTGAACCACGCGATCAGCGGCTTGAAGTTGTTCAGTCCACTCGCCAAGCCCGCCGAGACGAATGCCGGTGAATCGATTGGATTCGGAAATGCCACGTCGCTCAGCGGCGGTGATGCAGGCTACGATTTCGCAATGCTCAAGATTGGCCAGTTGTTGAATCTGGTGTGCTGGGTCGGTCTCACCTTGCGGAATATCCCGATGCTCATTGGCAAATAGCACCCCGTCTTCGTATAGAAAACAAAAGACCGCGTGTCCTTTGGATAACGCGGTCTTGATGGTCTCGACGGCTCTTAGTGGCAGCGTTCCCTGATCAGGAGACACCGCCAGCAAGATGGCGAATTGCTTCACTCGTCGCCAGAGAAGACGCCCAACAGCGCAAGCAGATTGGTGAACAGCATGTAAATGTCGACGTAGAGAGCGACAGTTGCCATCACGTAGTTGGTTTCCCCACCGTGAATGATTCGGCTGGTATCAAACAAGATGTAACCTGCAGCCAACATCACCAACATCGCACTGAGAGCTAAGCTCAGAGCCGGGACTTGGAAGAAGATCAATCCGATTGAAGCCAGTAGTGCAATAATCAAACCGGTGAACAAAAACCCGCCCATGAAGCTGAAATCTTTCTTGGTCGTCAAGACATAAGCCGACAACGAGAGGAAGACAGCCGCAGTACCGAACAGCGCGTTACCGACGATTGATGCTCCGCCTGGAGATTGCAGGTAATAAGAGATCATCGGTCCAAGGCTCCAGCCCATGAACCCAGTAAATGCGAACACTAAAGGCAAGGCCCAAATGCTGTTTCGCATTGCTTGGAGAGCAAACAACAATCCAATCATCCCGCCTAATGACAATAACCAATGCATGGGTGGCGCTTGAGTAGAAACCGCTAGCGCAGTCATTCCAGCACTGAAGAATAATGTCATTGAGAGCAACATGTAGGTGTTGCGCAGTACCTTGCTCGCTGACTCTGAAACTCCGTATCCAGCCGTCGCTGTGGCTTGGGTAATGCGATCACTCATCGAAAAACTCCTTTTTCAATTTTTCTGTCAGGCACCTGATGCACCCAACTTTCGTAGTATACAGGTTTATAGTAATGATTCTTGTTCATCTTGCAAGACCCGCTCGAGCCTTTTATTGACAGTCTTTCAGAATCGGGTAACGAGAAATTGTATATCGAATGATTGAGCCCCGTTGTTTGTTGACGAAACAGAAATCAAACCACCGATTTTCATCATCGCGCTGTCAAGAAATCCTGCTAAGCTCTGCGCTCGGAGGATTGACATGAAAGGATACACACAGATCGCATCTCTATTAGAAAAGGGGATTGCTGCTTTTTTACTGTTGTTTGGTGCCACCATGCTGATGCTGATGGCCGGACTGGTTTTCGTTTTGCTATCGCAAGTCGGGGTGTTGGTCAAACTGTCTGCTGCGGTCGCGTTGATTTTTGACTCAGCAGGCTCACTTGAGGCGATCTTCATTCTGTTGTTGAAGCTGATTGACTTGGCTTTGATCGCAGTGTTAATCACGATTATCGCGCTGTCCTCCTATCAAAGCTTTGTCGATGATATTGATCATTTGGACAACATGGACACTGAGGCGTCGCGCGGGATCCAAAAACTCGGGATGATGCGTCCACAGCAATTGAAAGGAAAGCTCATTTCGACGGTCGTGGGACTCTCGTCCATTGCACTGTTAGGCACTGCATTCCAGATCGCAGAAGCCTACAAGAATGGACTTGGGATGCAGAGTTTTCCGTTAGAGATTGGAATTACGGCTGGAATTCACGTGTTGTTCTTAGCGACCAGCCTCACCATGTCTTTCATGGAGAGGGCGGACGCTAAGCACTAGGTGTTAGAGCGTTTCGACAAATGCGCCGATGTTAGCCATGTCATCCGCTGACAACGCGGCTGCTTGACCCCACATGAGCGCACTCTGCGCTCCGCGCGTTTCGCCATTTTTGTACTGAGTCAGCATGGACACGATTGCGTCTTTCGTTTGACCTTGGAGCTTCGGGCCCACACCACCTTCACCGTTTAACCCATGACATGCTGCACATGCGGTATAGGCCTTCTTGCCAAGATCGGCAGGGCTTGCTGTTGCCAACATAGCGGCTTCCGCTTCACGACGTTTGGCATCTTCGACCTTGTAGGCTTCGTAGCATTCGCCCACACACTTCCCGACAGGTTGATGGTTCGTTTCCCACGAAATAGAACGTGCACCGATCAGCAGAATGGCAGCCCCAACGAAGATTGGAACGATGATTTTCGTGTTGCTCACAAACAACTCCTTTTGTGTTATCGCGTTGTGGGATGGAATTTAAAAGAGTTTTGGTCAGGGGTCAAAGGCCTGTCATCGCTTTTGCACGAATTGTCGACCAATGAATTTTTCAATCTCCACGATGATTAATAAAAGTATACCAACGAATGTGATCACCAGCATCTGATTGATGGTGATTGCGACCGAACCAAATACAGCCTGCATCACTGGTGTAAAAGTGAACAGGGCCTGTCCGATCAGGACGATGCCAACGCCTGTCAACACAGCGGGTGTTCCTAAAATGCCCTGAATTGTGATGGATGCGCCATGACTATAGCGGACACTAAATAGATAAAAAATCTCCATCACTACCAAGGTATTGACCACTAATGTCCTCGCTGTTTCGATACTTTCACCGTTCAGTATTGCCCACTGAAATACCCCAAATGAGCCAAGAACAATCAAAACAGAAACAAAAGCCACTCGCCAAACGAGGAGAGTGTTTAACACAGGCGTGCCCGGGCGTCTCGGCGCGCGTGTCATGACATTGTGCTCTGCAGGCTCAAACGCGAGTGTCAGACCAAGAGCGACGGCTGTAATCATGTTGACCCATAGAATTTGAATGGGAGTGATCGGTAACAAGACCCCGAATGCCAGCGCGATGAGGATGATTAGTCCTTCGCCACCATTGGTTGGTAGCGTCCAAGCGATCACTTTGCTGAGGTTGTCGTAAATGGTTCGGCCCTCACGGACAGCCACAGCAATGGTCGCAAAGTGATCGTCAGCGAGTACCATGTCTGCAGCTTCTTTTGCCGCTTCAGTGCCTTTTTGTCCCATCGCGATACCGACATCAGCCCGTTTCAGCGCAGGCGCATCGTTCACTCCATCACCTGTCATTGCCACAATATGACCTTCTGCCTGGAGTGCTTGAACAATCCGAAGTTTGTGCTCCGGTGTGGTCCTGGCAAACACATCCACGTCGTGAACCAAACGTTTGAGCTCCTCGTCGCTCGCACTTTCAATCCGATCACCGGTGCACACCGATGGCTGATCAGAAATTCCGAGCTGTCTTGCAATTTCTTCTGCAGTTAAGGCGTGATCTCCTGTAATCATCATCACGCGAATGCCAGCGGCATGAGTATCTTTGATTGCCTGGACCGCGTCTGGGCGCGGCGGATCCACGACTCCAATTAAGCCCAATAGTGTGCCGCCTGCCTGAATGTGATGCATTCCGAGGTTTTGGGAATCGAGTGGTTCCTCAAATGCTGCTAGGGCAATCAGGCGATTTCCCTGTGCCGCCAGCATTTGAATCTGTTTTTCCCAGTAGGATGGATCGATTGGTTGCTTGCCGTCGACTGTTTGAACGGTATGGCACATCGCGAGGATGCGCTCAGGTGCGCCTTTGACAAAGGTCATCGTGGCACCCTCAGTCTCGTGGCGGGTTGCCATGAATTTATGAGCGGAGTCGAATGGAATGTCGTCTACTCGGGGATTGATCCGTCGCAGCTCGGTGGGATCGAGATCGGCCTTCATGGCGACTGAAAGGAGTGCCGCCTCTAAGGGGCTACCATGAATGATCCAACGATCATCGGCATGCCTAAGCTCTGCATCATTGTTGAGTACGCCGGCTTTGAGGAGTTTCTGTAATTGCGGGTCATTCGCGAGATCAACATTCTGACCTGCAACCTGAATGAGTCCTTCAGGGGTGTAGCCGTTGCCTGTCACTTGATAATGCTGGTCATGGGTGATGATGTTTTGCACCATCATCTCGTTACAAGTCAGGGTTCCCGTCTTGTCTGAACAAATGACGGTGACAGAGCCAAGTGTTTCGACTGTCGGTAGTCGCCGAATGATGGCGTGTTTATTGGCCATTTGTTGCACGCCAATGGCAAGAGTAATGGTCATAATCGCCGGGAGGCCTTCCGGAATTGCAGCAACGGCCAAACCAACAACAGCCATGAACGCATCAGTCAGATCATAATTCTGAACAGTCCAGGCAAAGACGAAAGCGAGCGCGCTTACACCGAGGATAAAAAATGTCAATTGCTCCGCAAATGCATCCATCTGTCGGACAAGCGGAGTTTTTAATGTCTCGACTTGGTTGATCAGCCTACTGATCTTACCGAGCTCCGTTCCAGATCCGGTCTCGACGGCGACACCCAGACCCTGTCCGGTTGAAACAAAGGTGCCCCAGAATGCCATCGAGCGACGATCCCCTAAAGCAGCATCAGATGAGTTGGCCTCGATATCCTTGGTCACAACCATGGATTCACCTGTTAGCAATGCATCATCAATTTGAAGGTTGGAAGTTTGGATCAAGCGAAGATCCGCAGGCACGCGATCACCTGCTTTGATGATTACGACATCGCCAGGAACAATCTTCGCCGCCTCGACTTGTTGCCGATGACCGTCTCTGACGACTGATGCTTCTGGGTCGACCATATGACGAATGGAGTCCAGTGCCTTTTCCGCCTTGCCTTCCTGGATCAACCCAATCACTGCATTAATGAGAACCACTGAAAGGATTACCAAGGCGTCGCTGTGATGACCAATAAGAGCAGTAATGAGAGCGGCGACTAATAGGACATAAATCAAAACGTTGTTAAATTGACTGACGACTCGTTCTAACAACGTTCGTTGATTGGTTTCAGGCAGAGCGTTAGGACCAAATTTAATCTGACGATTTTCGGCTTCAGTTTGTGACAGTCCGTTTTTCTGGGTGTGCAATGCTTTGAGAGTCGCGTCGACAGAGAGTGCATGCCAATCGGTCTTCGGTTCGCATTGAGGGTAGGAGGGCGTTTCTTTTGGTTGAAAACGATTAGTCGATAAATTCATGTCACGATCATCCCTAGAATTGCCGCTACGGTAACAGGGAATTGTTGCAATGCAATAAACGGTGATTGATGTGGGTCAATTGTGCTGTTCGATTTACAGATAGTTGAATCCATTTCGGGAATCACCTAATATGCGCCCCCTATCGCGATCGCGATCTGTGGAGAGGTGGCAGAGCGGTTGAATGCACCGGTCTTGAAAACCGGCATAGGTTAATAGCCTATCCAGGGTTCGAATCCCTGCCTCTCCGCCATTTGATTCCCTATCTAATTGGTCTTAGTTCAGCTGTGTGTAACGGTCGTTTGGTTACACACAGGGACATCGCTATGCCTGTCAAACTAGAATTACCTGAACGTGTGTACTGGCACCGTGGGTTCTACCAATATAAATCAAACGAGCTAGACCGTGCGTCTGGAATGAAGTCGTGGGTGAAGCTTGGGCCTACCCCTGAGGCAGCTGTAGAGGCTTATAGCAAGCTTGAGAGAGCCTCTCCTGCGCCACCCGAGACGCTCGCTTGGTTGCTCCGCTGGTACCTCAGGGAGATTGCGGTTCAGCTACGTGAGAGGACCCAGGAAGATAAGCGTAGGCATGTCGAGCAGATCTCGTCTGCAATCGGTGATTTATCTGTGAGCGCTGTCCGGCCCGCTGATATACAGGCATACGTATTCAAGAGGGCAATACGCTCCCCT
>OBPS01000039.1_pt1 | contig 18723 bp, 13 predicted proteins | sample 1534661 | NCBI WGS metagenome assembly OBPS01 (sample SAMEA3275493, study PRJEB22092) | marine metagenome | biome: ENVO:00000447 marine biome; feature: The site is in the outerpart of the Oslofjord; material: ENVO:00002010 seawater | collected 2014-06-20T10:00:00+00 | depth 1 m
GATTTTGTCGTCATCCATCACACCGCCCTTCTTGAGGAAGTCACGGTCGGCGTCGAGCGATTCCAGTGCCTCGCGCAGCGAACGGCAGACGGTCGGGATGTCTTTCAGTTCCTGCGGCGGCAGATCGTAGAGGTCCTTGTCCATCGGATCGCCCGGATCGATGCGGTTCTCGATGCCATCGAGACCGGCCATCAGAAGCGAGGCGAAGGTCAGGTAGGGATTGCCGGCCGGATCCGGGAAGCGGGTCTCCAGACGCTTGGCGTTCGGGGAGGCGACCCATGGGATCCGGATCGACGCAGACCGGTTGCGGGCCGAATAGGCCAGCAGGACCGGTGCTTCAAAGCCCGGCACGAGGCGCTTGTAGGAGTTCGTCGACGCGTTGGCGAAGGCGTTGATGGCGCGGGCGTGCTTGATGATGCCGCCGATATAGTGAAGGCAGGTTTCCGACAGGTCGGCATAGCGATCGCCGGCGAACATCGGCTTGCCGTCCTTCCAGATCGACTGGTGCACGTGCATGCCGGTGCCATTGTCGTTCCAGACCGGCTTGGGCATGAAGGTCGCGGTCTTGCCATAGGCATGGGCGACCATGTGGACGGTGTATTTGTAGAGCTGCATGCGGTCGGCCATCGTCGTCAGGGACGAGAATTTCATGCCGAGCTCGTGCTGCGCCGGGGCCACTTCGTGGTGGTGCTTCTCCGGATGCAGGCCGAGCTCTTCGAGCACGGTCAGCATCTCGGTGCGCATGTCCTGGCCGCTATCGACCGGGTTGACCGGGAAATAGCCACCCTTGGGGCCCGGGCGGTGGCCCATATTGCCACCTTCGAATTTCGAACCGGTATTGTGCGGCATCTCTTCGCTGTCGAGCTTGTAGCCGGTGTCCTGCTGGCTCGTGGAGTAACGGACATCGTCGAAGACGAAGAATTCGGCTTCCGGGCCGAAATAGGCGGTGTCGCCAACGCCGGAGGCCTTCAGGAAGGCCTCGGCCTTCTTGGCGGTCGTGCGCGGGTCGCGATTATAAGCTTCGCCCGTGCCCGGCTCGAGAATGTCGGCCAGAATCACAGCGGTCGGCTGCTGATAGAACGGGTCGACTTCGCAATAGCTGGCGTCCGGCTTGAGCACCATGTCGGACTCGTTGATGGCCTTCCAGCCGGCAATCGACGACCCATCGAACATCACGCCATCTTCAAAGAAGTCCTCGTTGACTTCCGAACGGTCGAAGGTGACGTGCTGCAGCTTGCCGCGCGGGTCGGTAAAGCGCAGGTCGACATACTTGATGTCTTCGTCTTTGAGCTTTTTGAGAATTGCGTCTGACATGGGCCAGGCTCCGGATTTCTGATCAGGTTGGGTTAAAGAGCATCGCGGCCGGTTTCGCCGGTCCGGATGCGGATCACGCTTTCGATCGGGCTGACGAAAATCTTGCCATCACCGATGCGGCCCGTCTGGGCGGCATTCTGGATGGCTTCGACAGCGGCGTCCACACGGTCGGCGGGAAGCACCAGCTCGATCTTTATCTTGGGCAGGAAATCGACGACATACTCGGCGCCGCGATACAGTTCGGTATGCCCCTTTTGCCGACCAAAGCCCTTGGCTTCGATGACAGTCAGGCCTTGCACACCGATTTCCTGCAGGGCCTCCTTCACGTCATCAAGCTTGAAGGGTTTGATGATGGCTTCGATTTTCTTCATCACGGACTCCATGATCTCGAGGCGAGGCTAGCGGTCGGGATCGGTGTGACAAGACAGAAACGGGACGCCGCGGCAGCGCCGGGTTAATATGCCTCACAATCGGGCAGGTCTGCCTCACAATGGTGCGTCGATAATGACTGAGATCCTGGCTACCGCCGACAGCGCCCGTTGCGATCGCTATGCGATCGAAAACGGCATTGGCTCCCAAAACCTTATGAGCAATGCGGGACACGCGGTTGCGTCTGCGATTCGGGCCCGTTGGGCGCCGCGCCCGGTCCTGGTGCTGGCCGGTCCCGGCAATAATGGCGGGGACGGCTTGATCGCGGCAACCGCCTTGCGGGCGGCTGGCTGGCCGGTGCGGGTGGTGTTGTTCGCGGAGCCGCAGGATCTTGCCGGGGACGCGGCCTGGGCTCTGGGAGTCTGGGATGCGCCGGTGCTGGCGCCCGAACCGGTGGCGTGGGGCGATGCGGCTCTGGTGGTCGATGCTGTGTTCGGTGCCGGCTTGTCGCGTTCGGTCGGCGGCCTTCCGGCGCGCTGGCTGGACGCCTTGTCGACCCGATCCTGTCCGGTTGTGGCCATCGATCTGCCAAGCGGCATTCGGGGCGACGCCCGACCTCTGTCCGGCATCGCGAGCAAAGCCGATTTGACGGTCACGTTTCACCGCAGAAAACTGGCTCATGTGATTGAACCTCATGCAGAAATGTGCGGTGAGGTTGAGTGCGCGGATATCGGGGTGCCGCAGGGGTGGGAGGCCGGTATCAGCCCTGTGGCAAACCTGGTTGCCCGGCCGCGTTGGCGACCGCTTGAGCGTGCCGAGATGCCTGCGACGCACAAGCACCAACGCGGCCGGGTCGCTGTGTTCAGCGGCGCGGCCTCGGCGACCGGGGCGGCCCGTCTTTCGGCTCACGCCGCGCTGCGGGCCGGTGCCGGCCTGGTGACGGTCTGTTCGCCGCCGGCGGCCATGCTGGTGAATGCAGCCGGACTCACCGGGGTCATGCTGACGCGCTGGGAAGGTGGTCCCGATACGCGCCGCGTTCTGGACGACCTGCGCGCGGAGGCGGCCGGTCTCGGGCCGGCGATGGGGGGCGGCGAGGCAACGCGCAATGCCGTGCTGGCGGCGCTGGAAACCGGCCTTCCGCTGGTCCTCGATGCCGATGCTCTGACCAGTTTTGAGCAGGCGCCCGAGGCTCTGCTGACCCGCCTGCATCCGGCCTGTGTCCTGACGCCCCACTTGGGAGAGTTCGCGCGCCTGTTCGGTGAGCGCGACGCCGAGGCCAACAAGATCGAACGCGCCCGGGCGGCCGCCGAGGCCTGCTCCTGTACCGTCCTCCTGAAAGGACCGGCGACCGTGGTGGCGTCACCCGGCGCGGTGCCCTTTATCAATCGCCATGCCAGTCCCTGGCTTGCGACCGCCGGGAGTGGTGATGTGCTTGCGGGGATCGTGGCCACCGGTCTGGCCGCGGGGATGTCGCCACATGACGCGGCCGCGGCTGCCGCCTGGCTGCACGGGGATGCCGGTCGGCGACTGGGTGCCGGATTGGTGGCCGAGGACCTGCCGGACTGTCTGCCGCAAGTCCTCAAGGCCCTCGCCGATAGCCAGCGCCGCGAGGCGGCGCTCAGCCATCTGCTCACGCATGGAAGCTAAGCGTTTGCGGGGCTTGGAAGTTGTGACGGACCGGTACATGGTCGGCCAACGTCCGTCGCCCGGGGGATATCATGGCTGAATCGACTTATCGCGCTGACACGCAACTCGACGCTGACGCGCTCGCCTTCCACATGAAGCCGACGCCCGGCAAGCTGGCGGTCACCGCGACCAAGCCAATGGCGACCCAGCGCGATCTGGCCCTGGCCTATAGCCCCGGCGTCGCGGCTCCGGTCCGGGCGATCGCCGAGGACCCGGATACGGTTTACGACTACACCTCCAAGGGAAACATGGTCGCCGTTGTCTCGAACGGGACGGCAATTCTCGGCCTCGGCAATCTGGGGCCGGCAGCCTCCAAGCCGGTGATGGAAGGCAAGGCGGTCCTGTTCAAGCGTTTTGCCGATATCGACGCGGTCGACATCGAGGTCGACTACACCGATCCGGACAAGTTCATCGACTGCGTTCGCGGCTTTGGTGACACCTTCGGCGGGATCAATCTGGAAGACATCAAGTCACCGGAATGCTTCGAGATCGAGACGCGCCTGCGCGAAGAGCTCAACATCCCGGTCTTTCACGATGACCAGCACGGTACGGCCATCATCGCTGCGGCCGGTCTGATCAATGCCTGCGACCTCACCGGTCGTCGGATGGAGGATCTCAAGGTCGTCCTGTGTGGCGCCGGCGCCGCGGGCCTGACTGTCCTCGAACTGATCGAGTCGATGGGCGTGAAGTCGGAAAACACGATCGTCGTCGATATTGACGGTGTTGTTTATGAGGGCCGTCCGGGCGGTCATGACCGTCTCAACAAGCACGCAATCAAGACCGACAAGCGCACGCTTGCGGATGCGGCTGAGGGCGCTGACGTGCTGCTCGGTCTTTCTGCTGCCGGCGTTTTCACAAAGGCCATCGTGGCCTCGCTAGCGCCCAATCCCATCATCTTTGCGATGGCCAATCCGCGTCCCGAGATTACGCCGGAGGAGGTCAGGGAAGTTCGCGATGATGTGATCATGGCAACCGGTCGGTCGGACTACCCGAACCAGGTCAATAACGTCCTCGGCTTCCCCTATATTTTCCGCGGCGCCCTCGATGTGCGCGCCCGGACCATCAATGAGGAGATGAAGATCGCGGCGGCGCGTGCCCTGGCAGCCCTGGCCCGCGAGGATGTGCCCGATGAAGTCGCGCAGGCCTACAAGGTCGACCGGCTTCAATATGGTCCGGACTACATCATTCCGACGCCCTTCGATCCGCGACTGATCTCCTGGGTGCCGCCCTTTGTGGCGCAAGCGGCGATTGATAGCGGTGTGGCCCGCAAGCCGCTCGAGGACGTCGAGGCGTACAAGCACGGCCTGGCGCGTCGCCTTGATCCGACCGCCGCGGTCCAGCAGCGGATATCGGCCTCGATCCGGGCTGAGCAGAAGACGATAGTCTTCGCCGAGGGCGAGGAGCAGGCGGTCATCCGCGCCGCTCACGCCTTTCAGACCCAAGGTCTCGGCAAGGCCATCCTGGTGGCGCGTGAGGATGTTGTCGCGGCGAACATGAAGGAACTCGGGATCCCGGCCGGATCGCTGGAAGTCTGCAATGCGCGGCTTTCCGAATACAATTCGGATTACTCCGATTACCTCTATGAGCGGCTGCAGCGGCAGGGCTATTTGCGTCGTGACGTGCAGAGGCGGGTCAATAACGACCGGAATGTCTTCTCGGCCTGCATGCTGAAAATGGGTCATGCCGATGGCATGGTCACAGGCGTGACGCGTCACTCCAACGTCGTCATGAATGATGTCGAACTCGTCCTCGACCCAATCAAGGGCAGCCGACCGGTCGGCGTCACGATTGCTGTGACGCGCGGGCGCAGCCTGGTCATTGGCGACACCTCGGTCACCGAATTCCCGGATGCCGAGGCGCTGGCCGAAATTGCTGTCGTGACAGCCAATGCCACGCGCCGCTTCGGGATGACGCCGCACCTGGCCTTTCTGTCCTATTCGAGCTTCGGCAACCCGCCGGGTGAGCGGACCACCAAAATCCAGCAGGCAGTTGAAATCCTCGACAGTCAGGGCGTCGATTTCGAGTATGAGGGTGAGCTGGCCGCCGACGTCGCGCTCGACCCGGAGCATCATAAGCTCTACCCGTTCTCGCGTCTCACGCAGCCGGCCAATGTGCTGATCATGCCAGCCATCCATTCGGCGTCTATCGCCGTTCGTCTGCTTAAGGCAGCGGGGGGCGCGACGGTGATCGGCCCGATGCTGGTGGGGCTGGAGAAACCGGTTCAGATCGCGCGGCTCGGTGCCAGCGTTACCGATATTGTCAATCTGGCTGGCATCGCGGCATTTGACCTGAACAAGGCGAGTGGCTGAAGGCCCGGCAATCGAGTCGCCCTGAACCTTGTTTCAAGATGTGGTGTTCCAAACTTTCACCGCACAGGTTCGGGGAGGAACAGCCATGCCTCCGTCAATGATCAAGATAACGCCGGGCAATATCGGTGTAGCTTTTCTTGCCGCCGTTTTGGGATCGATGCCGGTTCTCGCTCAGGAGCCGGGCGCCCCGCTCGCCGGGCAGGAGTGGTTGGTCGGGCTTGAATACGGGTTGAGTGATGGCGGGAGCTGGACCTTCGCCTTCCAGTCCAATGGGTGTATCGAGATCGAGTGGTCCAACGGCACACCGGAGGGGCCGTCGGCCTGTGCCTCGCAGTTCGCGGTCACCGGTATCGATCACGGATTCGATGGCGGCTCGACCGCTGACAGCGTGTTTTCCTACAAGGACTTCATCTATGCAGCCGGACCCCAGGGCTACGTGCCCCTGCAGGGGACGGCGAGCGGGGAGACGCAGTGCACCGCGTTCTCCGTGCCGGATATCGGCGAACAGCTCGCCGACCCTGACTGCGCCATGCCACCCCTGCAGGACGCCGATGGCATTGCAAGGTGGACTGTCACGCGAACGCGATAGCCGATCCGCACGTCTTCACAGCGATTTGACAGCCAGGCACTGCAGACAGGTTGTGCCGTTCCTATCTATGCTCGCCTGCGAGTGAAGAGGGGACAGCATGGCAGGACGATCAGCACGTGACATGACCGAAGGCCCGGTCTTCGGCCACATCCTTCGCATGCTCCTGCCGATGAGTTTCGGCATTCTGGCGATGATGCTGGTCGGCATCGTCGACACCTATTGGGTCGGCACGCTGGGTACGGCCCAGCAGGCGGCCGTTCAGATGAGCTTCCCGGTCACCATGCTCGTCATGAGCGTCTCGATCGGACTTGGCGCCGGCGCGGTTTCAGCGGTTTCGCGCGCCGCTGGCCGCAAGGAGGGCGGACCGAGCCTCGCCCGCATCTCGACCGATGCGATGACATTGGCGCTGGTGTCGGTCGGGGTCGTCTCGCTCTTGGGCGTGATCTTCGTCGAGCCGATATTCCGCGGGCTTGGCGCCAGCGACACCATGCTGCCCCATGTGGTTGACTATATGACGGTGTGGTTCGCCGGCATTGTGCTGATCGTTGGCCCCATGGTCGCCAGCAATATTTTGCGTGCCTTGGGCAATGCCGTCATCCCGAGCCTGATGATGATCGCTGCGGCGTTCGTGAACCTGATCCTCGACCCGATCTTCATTCTTGATGACGTGTTCGGTCTGTTCCCGGGCCTTGGCTGGGGCGTGTCGGGCGCGGCTCTGGCGACCGTGGCCGCGAATGCGGTGACCTTTGCGATGGTCGGCTGGTATCTGGTCGTGAAGGAAAAGCTGATCGATTTCAAACCGGAGGATCTTGGGGAGGTCTGGCACCACTGGCGCGATATTGCGCGGGTCGGCATGCCGGCCTGCCTGTCGAATATCTTCAACCCGCTGGCCATGACGGTCGCCATGTCCGGTCTGGCCATGGCGCGCTTCGGCGATGCGGCTGTTGGTGGCCTCGGTGTTGCGGGGCGGATCGAGGCCTTCGCCATTGTTCCCCTGTTCGCGCTTTCGGCGAGCATCGGCGCTGTGACCGGTCAGAATGGCGGCGCCGACCGTCTCGATCGGGTGCGCGAGGCTTTCCGGTCGAGCTTTCTCTTCTGCATCGGCTGGAGCCTGGCGATTGCCGTTATCCTGTGGATCGCAGCGCCCTGGCTGGCCATGCTCTTCCTGCCAAGCGAGACCGGCCAGTCAGCGGCAATCGCCTATTGGCGCATCGTTCCGCTGACGATTGCCGGCTATGGCATCACGATCGCAGCCTCGGCCGGGTTCAACGGGCTGGGCCGTCCGGCCCACGGCATGGTGATCACCGCTGGCCGGGCACTCGGATTGATGATCCCCGGCGTCATCATTGGCGGGCTTTGGCTGGACGCCCCGATCGGCGTGATCTGGGGTGTCGCACTGGCCAATATTCTGGCCGGCACCGCTGCGGGAATCTTTGTGCTCACAAAGGCGCCGATGACCGCCAAGCACGGGCGCCAGCGCAAACCGCGTGCCGGTGCGGTGTCCGAGCCGGCGGCGGTGCAGGACGCGCCCTAACGCCGGATCAGCACGGCTCCGAGCTCGGGTTTGCCGTTGAGGCGAGGGTGTGGCCAGGGCTGGATTTCGTCGTCGGCGGGCCAGATCCATCGCGTTTCGGGAAACAGGTCGTGCATCACATTGATCGGGCAGCCATAGGGCGGTCCACCGCGCTCATCCTTCTGCATGAAAAGCGCATGCAGGCGCCCGCCCGGCCTGAGCCAGCGGGTCAGGGCGCTCTCATAGGCTTCCCGCAGGCGCGGATGGATGGCGCACAGAAAGGTCTGTTCATAGACAAGATCGAGGGGCGTCCCGGGCTGCCAGGCGAGAACGTCGCCCGTGACCAGGTCGCCACGTTGCCCCGCGGCGGCGAACTGCTCTGACTGCCAGGCGATGGCGGTCTCTGACAGGTCCGCCCCGGTGACTGTCAGCCCGGCGTTTGCAAAAGCCAGCAATTCCTGTGATCGGCCGCATCCCGGGATCAGGACACGCTCACCGGGACGAAACGCCTTCGCCTCGCGCCAGTGGAGGAAAGCGGGATGCAGCGCACCGCGTTCCCACGGCGTGTCATCGTCGCGAAAGCGCGTCTCCCAGTCGAACGGTGTGCGGTCTTCTTCAAGGGTCATGCCGGCACTATCCGGCGATGCAGCGATGGCGTCTAGGCTGCTTTGTGCACGCGGCAGATATCGACGATCGACAGGGGCTGGGCGGGTGACGGGCTGGATCGGTCCGGGATCACGGCCTGGCCGGAGAAAAAACGAATCCCGCTGGTCATCCCGGCCTTCAGAACCAGGAGGTCCCGCACATCATGAAGATAGCTTGCGGCCTTGAGCGCGAGGCCCGCCTTGACCATCCGGTTCAGGGCCTTGGCATCGTGATCGAGCAGACCTTCGGAATTGGCGTTGACCGGTGGCGGAGAAGCGCAGGAGAACAGGCTGATCCCGATCCCGTCGAACATTTCCAGCCCGGTTTCACCAAACGGAATCTCGGCCATCAGACCGACCCCGGTCGGCGCGAGCTCTGCCAGGGCGCTGGCCTGAGCCGACAGCTGACCGCTGAGACCGTCAATCCGCACGAGAAGGCTTTTGCGCAGGGGGGCAGGCAGGGTGTCGAGAATCGTCATCAGCTCGGCTCTCTGCCCGTGGTCTGTCCAGCAGCTGGCATGGATGGCGACCCGCAGACGGATGCGCTTTTGTCGGCTCGCCATTGCGAGGATCATCTCTATCGCCGCGCCGAGCGCACAGGCGTCAAGCTCGAACTGGCTGGCCTTGGCCATGCCCGTCGAGATGGCCCTTCGGCCCTCGAGTGCGCGGCCGCCGATGACCACTTTGGGCAGGCACGCATTGAAGGCAACGGCCTGTTTTTGCGCGTCCCAGATCGGTCGATAGTGGGCAATGACCTCATTCTCGCTGCACTCGGAAGCGGCCCGGATACGGGGCAGGGGGCGCAGCGCCGGCGCCTCGGCAGATCCAGGAATCGCCGCTTGCGCGAGGTTTGTGATGTCATTCGCATCGACGCGGCTTGCCGTGCTCTCGACAGCCAGTGGCCGGGTCTCGGGATTGCCGAGAAAGAAGGTCATCAGGGCATCATTGAGGGCGGCCAGAACTGCGGCGGGGTCATCGGGTGCTTTCGCAAACAGGACCAGAAAGCCCTCTTCGCACGGGATCACCGCATTGTCCGCACCCAGGCGATTGACGAGAAACTGGGTGGCCGCGGTGAAGACCTTCTTGCGCACGCTCGGCCAGCTCTCGCCAGCTCGCTCCTGAACGGCGGCGAGGTTGAGAAGCCGGAATTGCCCGACATCGATGCGCTCTCCCGCGGCCAGGGCCCGGCGAATGAAGGTTTTCAGGTCAGCAGCCATCTCGGACCGTGCAGCGTCTTGGAAGGCCGCACTGTGCACCGGCAATGCTTAAGGCCGGATTGATCGGCCGATAGCCCTTTGCAGCCGGTATTCCGGCAAGCGCATTCAGCCTCTTGCCTGGCCCGCAAAGCCAAGCGATAACGCCGGCCCGACATGCGGATGTGGCGGAACTGGTAGACGCGCCAGATTTAGGTTCTGGTGCCGAGAGGCGTGGGGGTTCGAGTCCCTCCATCCGCACCACGGTGACACCGAACCGCTCCACAGCGTTGCACACGCCGAATCCGCGTGACATAACGCGCGCTCGATTTTGCCCGCGGTTTCGACCGCCCCTTTGTCTGAACACTAAGGCTAACCCATGAACGTCATCGAGAAAGCTACCGAAGGCTTGAGCCGCACTTATGAGATCGTCATTCCGGCCGACGATCTGCAAGCTCGCCTGGCTGCGAAGATCGAAGAGATCCGTCCTGAAGTCCGCCTGAAGGGTTTCCGCCCCGGCAAGGTGCCGACCAGCCACATCCGCAAGATGTTCGGTGAAAGCATCATGGGCGACCTGCTCAACGAGCTGGTGCCGGAAACCACCCAGAAGACCCTGGACGAGAAGAAACTGCGCCCGGCCTCGCAGCCGGACATCTCGGTGACCAGCGATGCCAAGAACGTGATGGGTGGCAAGGCCGACTTCGTGTTCGAGATCGCCCTGGAAATCATGCCCGATTTTGAGCCGGCCGACCCGTCCAAGCTGTCCGTGACCCGCCCGGTGGCCGATGTCGAGGATGCGGAAGTCAATGAAGCGCTCGAGCGCCTGGCCAATGAGAGCCGTGAGTTTGCTGCCAAGAAGGGCGGCAAGAACGCCAAGGCGGAAGACGGCGATGTGGTCGTCATCGATTTCGTCGGCAAGCTCGACGGTGAAGTATTCGAAGGCGGTTCTGCCGAGGATGCGCGCGTCGCCATCGGCGATGGCGCCTTCATTCCCGGTTTCGAAGAGCAGCTTCTCGGCGCCAAGGTCGGCGAAGAGCGCGAACTCAATGTGACCTTCCCGGAGAACTACCAGGCCAAGCAGTTGGCCGGTAAGGCTGCCGTGTTCGAAGTGACCGTGAAGGGCCTCGAGTCTCCGCAGGACGCCAAGGTTGATGATGAGCTGGCCAAGCGTCTCGGTCTCGAAGACCTCGACAGCCTGAAGGACGCGCTGACCAAGCGTTTTGCCGGCGAGCACGGCCAGCAGTCGCGCATGAAGGTCAAACGCGACCTGCTCGACAAGCTCGATGCCGAGCACAGCTTTGACCTGCCGCCGAAAATGGTGGAAGCCGAATTCGAGAACATCTGGCGCGAAGTGGCTCACGCGATTGAGCATGATCACCTCGAGGAAGACGACAAGAACAAGTCGGAAGACGAGCTCAAGGCCGAGTATCGCGAGATCGCCGAGCGCCGCGTGCGTCTGGGTCTGGTCCTCGCCGAGATTGGCCGCCGCAACAATATCGACGTGACCCAGGAAGAACTCTCCCGCGCCATCAACCAGGAAGCAGTGAAGTATCCGGGCCAGGAGCGTCAGGTCGTCGAGTTCTACCAGAAGAACCCGAACGCCGTCGCCCAGATGCGTGCCCCGATCTACGAGGAGAAGGTCGTCGACTACATCCTCGAGCTGGCCAATGTGACCGAGACCAAGGTGTCCAAGGACGCGCTCTACGCTGACGAGGACGAGGCGCCTGCGAAGCCGGCCAAGAAAGCTGCTGCCAAGAAGCCGGCGGCCAAGAAGGCCCCGGCCAAGAAATCTCCGGCCAAGAAGGCTGCCGTCAAGGATGAGGCTCCTGCCAAGAATCCTGCCGCGAAGAAAAAGGCACCGGCCAAGAAGCCGGCTGCCAAGAAAGATGCGTAGTCACTCACGCGTTTCGCAATGACACAACGCCGGCGCTTGATAAGCGCCGGCGTTTTTCGTTTCGGCACCATTTGGCAGGTGCTGCTGCAGCGCGCGCCTTGCCTGATAGTTCGACGCCCGCAATAGTTCGAATATCCCGTCTGATGAGAATCGGCCCGATCCCGGTGCCGTCACCCCAAGGAGCGCGACATGCATGATCCCCAGGACGTAATGATGAATCTGGTTCCGATCGTCGTCGAGCAGACAAGCCGCGGCGAGCGCTCTTTCGACATCTATTCGCGCCTGCTCAAGGAGCGGATCATTTTCATCACAGGTCCCATCGAGGACCATATGGCGAGCCTGATCATCGCCCAGCTTCTCTTCCTCGAGTCCGAGAACCCGAAGAAAGAGATCTCGATGTACATCAACTCGCCGGGCGGGGTGGTTTCGGCCGGTCTGGGCATCTATGACACGATGCAGTACATCCGCTCTCCGGTATCGACGATGTGTCTGGGCATGGCCGCCTCGATGGGCTCGCTGCTGCTGACGGCCGGTGAAAAGGACATGCGCTTTGCAGCGCCGAACGCGCGGATCATGGTGCACCAGCCGTCCGGCGGTTTCCGCGGCCAGGCCTCGGACATCGAGCGCCACGCGGCCGATATCCAGAAGATCAAGCGGCGCCTCAACGAGATCTATGTGCACCACACCGGTCGCACCTATGAAGAGATTGAAACGGCGCTTGATCGCGACAACTTCATGTCGGCGCAGGAAGCCCTTGAATTCGGCCTGGTCGACAAGGTGATCGAGCGTCGCGCATCAGACGAGAAGGAAGGTTCTGACCGCTAGCGCCGGACCGGGATGCAGGCATGATGCTTGATCGGCACTGCATCCTTGTGATCGAATACGCAGCAGCAGAAACCTTTCGCTAAAGTTCGGCCTTGATTTTGCACAAGGCTGAAAGCGAAAGCAGGTATCGTTGCGATGCCTGCGGGTTGGAATGGAGCGGTCATGAGTAAGACGACGGGCGGAGACAGCGAGTCGAAGAACACCCTCTACTGCTCTTTTTGTGGAAAGAGCCAGCACGAGGTTCGCAAACTGATCGCCGGTCCCACGGTGTTCATCTGTGATGAATGCGTCGAGCTCTGCATGGATATCATCCGCGAGGAGAACAAGTCCTCGCTGGTGAAGTCCAAGGAAGGCGTGCCTTCCCCGCAGGAAATCTTCAACGTGCTCAACGATTATGTGATCGGTCAGGCGCATGCGAAGCGCGTGCTCGCCGTGGCCGTGCACAACCATTACAAGCGCCTCAATCACGCGGCCCAGAACTCCGATGTGGAGCTGGCGAAATCCAACATCCTGCTGATCGGTCCGACCGGTTGCGGCAAGACCCTGCTCGCGCAGACCCTGGCCCGCATCCTCGATGTCCCGTTCACGATGGCGGACGCCACGACACTGACCGAAGCCGGCTATGTCGGCGAGGACGTCGAGAACATCGTGCTCAAGCTGCTGCAGTCGGCCGACTACAATGTCGAGCGGGCCCAGCGCGGCATTGTCTATATCGACGAGATCGACAAGATTTCGCGCAAGTCGGACAATCCCTCGATCACGCGTGACGTGTCGGGTGAGGGCGTCCAGCAGGCGCTCCTGAAGATCATGGAAGGCACGGTCGCTTCCGTGCCGCCGCAGGGTGGCCGCAAGCATCCGCAGCAGGAATTCCTGCAGGTGGACACGACCAATATCCTGTTTGTCGTTGGCGGCGCCTTTGCCGGTCTCGACAAGGTGATCTCGCAGCGCGGCCAGGGGTCCTCGATCGGCTTTGGCGCCGATGTCCGCGAACCGGATGCCCGTCGTACCGGTGAAATCCTGCGCGAAGTGGAGCCGGATGACCTGCTGCGTTTCGGCCTGATCCCGGAATTCGTCGGTCGTCTGCCGGTCATTGCGACGCTGGAAGATCTCGATGTCGGAGCCCTGGTGCAGATCCTGACCGAGCCGAAGAACGCGCTGGTCAAGCAGTATCAGCGCCTGTTCGACATGGAAGGTGTTGGCCTGACCTTCACCGAAGACGCTCTCAAGGGCATCGCCAACCGGGCCATTGCCCGCAAGACGGGTGCCCGTGGCCTGCGTTCGATCATGGAAGGCATCCTGCTGGAAACCATGTTCGATCTGCCAGGCATGGAAGGCGTCGAGGAGATCGTCGTCAACGGCGAAGTCGTCGAGGGAAATGCCAAACCGCTGTCGATCTATGCCGAGCGCAAGGATGACAAGCGGGAGGGTGCTTGACCTTTCGGGGTCGCGTCGCCACCTCTTGAGGCAGGCCGGAGAGCCGGGCGTGGTGCATCGCACGCACGTTCGGCAAATCCGATTTGAGTCCTGATCTGTAAAAGGTCTGAACGCGCTCCCTCCGAGTGAGCGCGCATGGAGCAAGCATGTCCACCACGAAGACACTCCCCCTTCTGCCGCTGCGCGACATCGTCGTGTTCCCGCACATGATCGTGCCGCTCTTCGTCGGGCGCGAGAAGTCGGTCAAGGCGCTTGAAGAGGTCATGAAAGCCGACAAGCAAATCCTGCTGGCGACCCAGCGGACTGCGTCGGATGACGAACCCAGCGCCGATGCGATCCACACCACCGGTGTGATCGCCTCTGTCCTGCAATTGCTGAAACTGCCTGACGGCACCGTGAAGGTGCTCGTTGAGGGCGGCGTTCGTGTCGAGATCAGCGCCTATACCGAGCGCACGGATTTCTATGAAGCCGTCTGCGACGTGATCGAGGAGGATCCGGGCGACGTCTCGGAGCTGGAAGCGCTGATGCGCACCGTCTCCTCGAAGTTCGACGACTACGTCAAGCTGAACAAGAAGGTGCCGCCGGAGGCGCTGGCCTCGCTGTCCCAGATCCGCGAGCCGGGCAAGCTGTCCGACTCCATCTCTGCCCACCTGGCCGTCAAGATCGAGGAGAAGCAGTCGCTTCTCGAAGAGCCGGATGTGACGCGGCGTCTCGAGCGTATTCTCGGCCTGATGGAAGGCGAGATCGGCGTGCTGCAGGTCGAGAAGAAGATCCGCTCACGCGTCAAGCGTCAGATGGAAAAGACCCAGCGCGAATATTACTTGAACGAGCAGATGAAGGCGATCCAGCGCGAGCTGGGTGAGGGCGATGACAGCCGTGAGGAGCTGGCCGAGCTGGAAGACAAGCTGGCCGACGCCAAGCTCTCCAAGGAGGCCCGCACCAAAGCCGATGCCGAGTTCAAAAAGCTGCGCAATATGAGCCCGATGTCCGCCGAGGCGACGGTCGTGCGCAATTATCTCGACTGGATCCTCTCGGTCCCGTGGGGCAAGCGCAAGCGCCTGAAGTCTGATCTGGGGCGGGCCGAAACCGTGCTGGAGACGGATCACTACGGTCTCGAGAAGGTCAAGGAACGCATTCTCGAACACCTTGCCGTGCAGGCGCGGACCAAGAAGCTGAAGGGCCCGATCCTGTGCCTCGTCGGCCCTCCGGGCGTCGGCAAGACGTCACTGGGTCGCTCGATCGCCAAGGCGACCGGTCGCGACTTCGTGCGGATGTCGCTCGGCGGCGTGCGTGATGAAGCGGAGATCCGCGGTCACCGTCGGACCTATATCGGCTCCATGCCGGGCCGCATCATCCAGTCGATGAAGAAGGTCAATTCGTCCAATCCGCTCTTCCTGCTCGACGAGATCGACAAGCTTGGCGCCGATTATCGCGGTGACCCGGCCTCGGCTCTGCTCGAAGTGCTGGATCCGGAACAGAACGCCAATTTCAACGATCACTATCTGGAGGTCGATTACGACCTTTCGGACATCATGTTCGTGACCACGGCCAACACGCTCAACCTGCCGCAGCCGCTTCTCGACCGGATGGAGATCATTCGGATCGCCGGCTACACGGAGGACGAGAAGGTCGAGATCGCCAAGCGCCACCTTCTGCCCAAGCAGATGAAGAACCACGCCCTCAAGGAAAGCGAATGGTCGTTGTCCGAGGACGCGATCCGGGACCTCATCCGCTATTACACCCGCGAGGCCGGGGTCCGGAATCTCGAGCGCGAGATTGCCAATCTGGCTCGCAAGTCCGTGGTCCGTATCGAGCGCGGCACGGCGGCCTCGATCGCCATCACGTCGGAAAACCTCGGTGACTTCGCCGGCGTCCGCAAACATCGCTTCGGCGAGACCGAGGATCATGACCAGGTCGGTATCGTGACCGGTCTGGCCTGGACCGAGGTTGGTGGTGACCTGCTGACCATCGAAGCCGTCCGCATGCCGGGGCGCGGCAAGATGATGGTGACGGGCAATCTGCGCGACGTGATGAAGGAGTCGATCTCTGCGGCCAATTCCTTCGTCCAGTCCCGCGCTCCGTCGCTGGGTATCAAGCCGACCATTTTCCGCGCGGCCGACATCCACGTTCATATGCCGGAAGGCGCCACGCCGAAGGACGGCCCGTCGGCCGGTGTCGGCATGATGACGGCCATTGTGTCGGTCCTGACCGGAATTCCGGTTCGCAAGGACATCGCCATGACGGGCGAGATTACCCTGCGCGGTCGCGTTCTGCCGATCGGTGGCCTCAAGGAGAAGCTTCTCGCGGCCCTGCGGGGCGGCGTGAAAACCGTGCTCATCCCCAAGGACAATGAAAAGGACCTCGCCGAGATCCCGGACAATGTCAAAGAGGGCATGGAGATCATCCCGGTCGAAACCGCTGACGAGGTTCTGATGCGTGCCTTGGTCGAGCCGGTGGAGCCTGTCGAGTGGACCGAGGCCGACGAGGCCGCGCTGGCCGCCATGGCGGCGCAGCAGGGCCCGGATGGCGGCACGGGTCAGCCGATCGCGCACTAGTCCCGCAAATTCGTTTCATTTGAAACAATCTTGGCCGGAGGCGACGTCTCCGGCCATTTTTGTGCAAAAATTTGCGGTTAATGCGGTGAAAGTGGATTGACCATGCGTGGGCCTGTCGCCACTGTTTGCCCATGATCAAAGCGACCTATCTCTTTGCTGGCTATTTTACCAACGTGACCCGTTTGGGGGCGGTGGCCGGCTAGCATGTGCGACAGCGCAGCGTAACCAGGGCCTCCCCCAAGGGGAGGCCCTTTTCTTTTGCCCGAAGGGACGACGAGCATGACGACGGAAATGACGCGGGACGATATCCGCATGGCGATCAGCGAGATCGATCATCAGCTGATAGACGCCATCGCGCGTCGCTCGGACCTGGTGGAGGAAATCCTCAAGGCCAAGGCGCGCAGCGGCAGCCCGGTGCGGGACCGCGAACGCGAGCGCGAAGTCCTGCGCAACGCGGTCCAGCAGGGTGCCGAAAAGGGTGTTCCGGCGGAGCTCGTCGAAACGCTCTTCCACGCCCTGTTCGAGGCCTCGATCCGCCGGCAGCGGCAGCAATTCGACTCCTTGCGCAATGACGAGCTCAACGAAGCCACGGTCGCCTATCTGGGCGGGCCGGGCAGCTACAGCCATATCGCGGCGCAGAAGGTGTTCCAGCGTCACAATGCAACGGTCATCCCGTCGCCCAAGCGCGACTTCGTCTCGATTTTCCGGGCGGTCGAGAATGCCGAGGTCGATTACGGGGTGATCCCGATCGAGAACACCACGACCGGATCGATCAATGAGGTGTATGACATCCTGATCAATTCACACACGCAGATCATTGCCGAGTTTCTGCTTCGGGTTGATCATTGCCTCGTGGGCCGGGCGAGCGGGAAGGGCCGTGTCCGTCGGGTCTTCGGACACCCGCAGGCGCTCGCCCAGTGCCGCCGCTACATAGCTTCGCACCCCGAGCTTGAGACCCACATGGCCGCGTCGACAACCCGGGCGCTGGAGCGGCTGCTGGAAGATGACGACACGGCGGTCGCCGTCGCCGGCGAGGATGCGGCCCGCCTGTTCGGCATGGATATCCTGGAGCGCAATGTCGGTGACCACGAGCAGAACATTACCCGCTTCATCGTGATCGGTCGCAAGGCCAAGCTGCCGACCCGGGAAGTGGAGTGCAAGACCTCGATGATGTTCACCACCCGCGACACGCCGGGTTCGCTGGTCGATGCACTGATCGGCTTCCGCGACAACGGCATCAACCTGGTCAAACTCGAATCGCGCCCGATCGCCGGCAATCCGTGGGAGGAGATGTTCATCAAGGATGTCGAGGGACATCTGGAAGATGCCAAGATCCGCGAGTCGATGTCGGTCCTCGAGCAGCATACGCGGGAGATCAAACTGCTCGGGTGCTACGCCATGGATGCCATCGACAAGGTCTCGGCTGCCGAATAGCCCGCGTCCGTCGGGCCTGTCCGGGCGCGGCTTGAGAGGCATTGTTCCGGGCGCGCTGGCGGAGTATCAGTTGCGTGATGAAAGACTTGGCAGAAAAGACACGGCCTCGCGGCCGCCCGGCGCTGGCTCCCGAAGTCCGGGGCGAAGCGCTGGCGGCTGCCGGCGCCTTGCTCGCCGAGCAGGGTCTGAAGGGCATGAAGGCGCGCACCATTGCCGAGCGGGCCGGGTTGAGCGTCGGGTCGATCTACAAGCTTTTCGGCGATATCGATGATCTCGTTCGCGAGCTCAACATGCAGACCTATCGCGATGTCGCCGAGCACCACCAGCAGGCTCTGGCCACTGCCGGTCTCGACCAGAGTGATGTGCACGGTCGGATCATGGTTCTGGCGCGGGCCTATGTCGAGTTCGTCACGACCCATGATGCGCGCTGGCGGGCCTTGCTGGCGTTCAACCGGCGTCAGGCCTCCGAGGCGCCGGGCTATTATACCGCTTTCGAGGACCAGCTCTTCCACATTATCACGGACGTGCTGGCGCCCGCACCCGGCCTGGAGGACCCTGCTGATCGGGAGCGGTCCGCAAGAGCGATATGGGCCGCTGTGCACGGTATCGTGCTGATCGTGCTGCCCAATGCCAGCTATGAGGATCCGGTGGCTACGGCACTGACGCAGATCGAGATGATTGTCGGTGCCTTTATCCGGGATGCTGCAGCGCGTCGGTAAGACGGGCTTGCGCCGGCGTCCCGCTAGGCATTAGAAGCGCGTACTCGCCCGTCAGATGGGCGCCGGTATCCGGGCGGTTAGCTCAGCTGGGAGAGCATCTCGTTTACACCGAGAGGGTCGGGGGTTCGAGCCCCTCACCGCCCACCATATCTTTGATCTCACGGCAGTCCGCTTTGCGGACGCCTCCGATGGGGCGGCCTGACCGGCCGGCGCGCGGTCGCGCTTGCGAACCCTGCGGGTTCGAC
>OBPS01000040.1_pt1 | contig 18430 bp, 14 predicted proteins | sample 1534661 | NCBI WGS metagenome assembly OBPS01 (sample SAMEA3275493, study PRJEB22092) | marine metagenome | biome: ENVO:00000447 marine biome; feature: The site is in the outerpart of the Oslofjord; material: ENVO:00002010 seawater | collected 2014-06-20T10:00:00+00 | depth 1 m
GCGGGCCAGCTCGACCCCGTCGCGCATCCGCAGCCAGTCGAGCGCCGCTGCGATTTGCGGATGCCGGGCGATGGCCGGCGCTTCCAGGTCATTGCGCTCCTCGCGCAGCCAATCGAGGCGGTTGTCGCCCATCGGACCGGCTTCCGCGAGCGCGGCCGGCTCTGCAGCATCGAACGCCTTGAAGATCGGGCCGGTCGGCACCGCGATGCCCGGATTGAGGATGACCGCATCAAACGGATCAAAGGCGGGAAGGATGTCAATCCACTCACCGATCCCGCGCATGCGCAGTGGCCGCGAATAGAGACAGGCCGGGACATCCGCGCCGAGGGTCAGGCCAAGCTCGGCGAGACGGTCGAGCGGCCAGTCCAGTTCCCAGAGACGGTTGAGCGCGCGCAGCGTCGCTGCCGCATCCGCCGAGCCGCCACCAAGACCGGCCTCGACCGGAATCTGCTTGTCGAGCCGGATCATGGCACCATCGGCCAGGCCGGCCGCAGATTGCAGGGCCCGGGCCGCCTGCAGGACCAGATTGGACCCGTCGGCGGGCAGCGACCGCGAGGCCTCGCCGGACAGGGTCAGCAGGATGCCCGGGGCCGGCCGCACCTCGACCGTGTCGCCCCAATCGGCGAACACGACGAGGCTATCGAGGGGATGATAGCCATCGGCCCGCGGTGCGCCAACGCGCAGGGTCAGATTGACCTTGGCGGCAGCGCGCTCGCTGAGCACGACGCTACTCACGGCTCGCCGGCAGCGTCTTCCGCCGCCCGGCTGATGTCCTCGACCACCTGATGCGCCTCGCCGGGCGGATGGCCATTGGCGATGCGGTATTCGAGCCCGTCGCGCTGGTCCGGGCTGGGATCGAGATCGAGCGAACGGCGCCACTGGAAACCGGCTTCCAGCTCGCGCCCGACCTGCCAATAGGCATCGCCGAGATGATAATTCGCCGTCGCATTGCCGGGCACGAGCGCCGCAGCGCGCTCGAGCGCCTCGACAGCCGCTTCATAGTTTTCCAGCCGGTAATGCGCCCAACCGAGACTGTCGATGACATTGCCGTTTTCCGGGTCGAGCTCGGCCGCGAGCAGGATCATCTCGAAAGCCTCGTCGATCCGCTCACCGCGGTCGATCCAGAAATAGCCGAGATCATTCAGAATGGCGCTTTCACGCGGCGCCAGCGCCAGAGCGTCAAGATAATGACGTTCGGCAGACGGCCAGTCATCGGCATCGAGATAGCAGGCAGCCGCATAGTAGTGATGACGCCAGCTGCCCGGCTCATTGGCCATGTCCCGCTCGGCGATCACGGCTTCGTAAAGCCCCGTCGCTTCGGAACAGCCGCCCTGGACCCGCAGCAGATCAGCGAGCAGGAGCCGCGCTTCAATATCGCCGGTCTCGTCGACCAGCCGCCGCGCCATCAAGGTCGCCTGCTCGGTCCGGGCCAGCCGCCCCAGCAGCCAGATGCGGTCGAAATCGGCGGCAAAGCGGAACGGGCCCGGCACCACCGCCGCATATTCCACAAGGGCCGCCTCGGGCAGGCCGATGCGCTCGAGCGTCCCGGCCAGGGTCAGCCGCGTCGGGGCATAATCGGGATCGAGGCGCTGGACCATGCGCAGATAGATGGCCGACAGGTCCATGTCCGCCTGACCGGCCAGGTCGGAGGCCGGACCGAACAGGGAGCGCGCCGCCATTTGCGGAACCGAGAGCCGGCGCTGCGGCCGCTGACCGGCCTCCAGACGGCGCAGGGCCTCATTCACGAAGGGCTCGGCCGGGTTCGCCTCGCGATTGCTCTCATAGAGCACCCGCGCATCGTCGATACGGCCCTGTCGCTCCAGAAAGTTGCCGTACATTTCCGTAGCCAGACGCGGGAAAACCGAGGAATAGGTCGCCGTTCGATAGGCCGCGTCGGCGGCGTCCATTTCCCCGGCGATATCGGCCAGCATCGCCTTGTGCAGCCACAGATGAGCAGACAGGAAGCCGGGCGCGAGGGTCTCGTTGGCGGCATCCATCGCCGCCACCGTCTGCCCGTCGCCCATCAGCGCCCACTGCAGGAGCAGGTCACGCAGGAGCGTATTGAAAGGGCCGTAATCGGGCGCAGCCTCAAGGCTGGCAATCGCTGCGCGATAGTCGCGGCGCGCGATCTGGTCTGTCGCGACATAGAGTGTCGCCAGGCGGCTCGGATCGCCGGCTTCGACGGTTGTCTGCGCGAGTTGCGCCGCGTGTTCGCCATCACCGGACAGCAGCGTCGTGATGAAGGCGCGGTCGGCGAGCGTGGCATTGCCCGGCGCCTGGCCGAGCGCGCGGGTGTAATTTGCCGCTGCACCGTCGATATCCCGGTTCACGCCGGCATAGCGGGCGGCGAGGAAGGCCCCGTAGACAGAGGTTTCGTCGTCGGGCGGCGCGGTCGAACTGGCACAGGATGTGAGCGCCGAAGCGGCCAGCAAAAGGGCGAGAATGCGGACAGGAGAACTCATGCCGACATGCTCGCCCTGCTGGCTGTCCGGCGCAAGGGCCGGAGGCGGTAATGACTACATATTCGCGTACATCGGACCACCGCCGCCCTCGGGCGTCGTCCAGTTGATGTTCTGGTTGGGGTCCTTGATGTCGCACGTCTTGCAGTGGACGCAGTTCTGCGCGTTGATCTGGAAGCGCTTTTCGCCACTGCTCTCGTCTTCGATCCACTCATAGACGCCGGCCGGGCAATAGCGCGCCGACGGGCCGTCGAACACACCCAGTTCTGACATCTTCTGCAGCTCGTCATCGGAGAGCTTGAGATGGATCGGCTGGTCTTCCTCGTGATTGGTGTTCGAGATGAAGACCGAGGACAGGCGATCAAAGGTCAGAACACCATCCGGCTTGGGATAGTTGATCTTCTTGTGCTTGGAGGCCGGCTCCAGGCTTTCCGCATCGGTCTTGCCATGGCCCATGGTTCCGAACGGCGACCAGCCCCCGAAAATCGTGTTGCACCACATGTCGAGCCCGCCCATGGCGACGCCCCAGAAAGTGCCCAGCTTGGACCAGAGCGGCTTCACATTGCGGACCCGCTTGAGATCCTTGGCGACCCAGGAGGCGTCGTAGGCGGCCTGGTATTCGGTCAGCTCGTCGTGTTGACGACCATCGGCCAGCGCCGCGAACACGCTCTCGGCGGCCAGCATGCCGGTCTTCATGGCGTTATGGCTGCCCTTGATGCGCGGCACGTTGACGAAACCGGCCGAGCAACCGATCAGGCCGCCGCCCGGGAAGGCCAGCTTCGGCACGGACTGGTAGCCCCCCTCGGTGATCGCGCGGGCACCATAGGAGATGCGCTCCCCGCCCTCGAACACCGGCGACAGGGCCGGGTGCGTCTTGAGACGCTGGAATTCCTCGAACGGCGAGAGATAGGGATTCTTGTAGTTCAGGTGCACGACATAGCCGACCGACACCAGACCATCGCCGAAATGATACATGAAGGAGCCGCCGCCGGTCTTGCCGTCGAGCGGCCAGCCCATCGTGTGCTTCACCATGCCCGGCTTGTGGTTCTCCGGCTTCACGCGCCAGAGCTCCTTGATGCCGATACCGAATTTCTGCGGTTCCTTGCCCTCGGACAGGTTGAAGCGGCTGATCAGCTTCTTGGCCAGCGAGCCCCGCGCGCCTTCGGCGATCAGCGTGTACTTGCCGCGCAGCTCCATGCCGGGCTGGTAGCCATCCTTGTGACCGCCATCGCGGGCGACCCCGAAATCACCGGTCACCACGCCCTTGATGGCCCCGTCTTCCTCAATGAGGTCAGCCGCCGGGAAACCGGGATAGATCTCGACACCCATGCCTTCGGCCTGCTCGGCCAGCCAGCGGCAGACATTGGCGAGCGAGACGATATAGCAGCCGTGATTGCTCATCAGCGGCGGGAAGAGAAGGGTCGGCAGACTGATCGACCCGGCCTCACCCAGCACTTCGAAGATGTCGGTCTTGACCGGATCATTGAACGGCGCGCCCATTTCCTTCCAGTCGGGGAAGAGCTCGTTGATCGCCTTGGGATCGACGACAGCGCCGGAGAGGATATGGGCGCCGACCTCGGCTCCCTTTTCCAGAACGGCGATCGTGATCTCCGAACCGGCCTCGGCGGCCATCTGCTTGAGACGGATAGCCGCGGACAGGCCGGACGGGCCGCCACCGACTATGATGACGTCGTATTCCATGGATTCACGTTCAATTGCGGTGTCGGTCATCAGGCTGGCACCCTTCCCTCTACGTGTTCAGCGTCTGTTTAATGCGGTGTTCGGCTTGCAGGTCTTCGGTCATACCCTAGGATCGAATACCCATCTAGCGCGTCCCGCCGTCGGGATCAAAGCTATTACGTTAACGTGCACGTCAACCATGACCCAGACCGGACCTTCACTGACCCCGCATGACGAGAGAGCGCTGAAGGCGCTCATCGCCTGGTGGGCCGATGCCGGCATCGAGATGGATGAGCCGGTCATGGCCGCGCGCGCGACCGGTTCATCGGCCGGTTCATCAGCCGGTTCATCAGCCGGTTCATCAGCAGGTCGATCGGCATCCGCCTCGCCGGCACCTGCAAGGGGCGAGCCTCGCCGTACGCCACCCGCGGAACCGGTACGGGCGGCCACACCGCAAGCGGCGCGGGCTGCAGGTTTCGGCGATGCGGTGGCCACCGGACCCGATGCACGAACCCTCGCGGCCAAGGCCGACACGCTCGACGCCCTGCGTGACGCCATCGAGGCCTTTGATGGTTGCGCCCTGAAGCGGACCGCACGCAACACCGTCTTCGCCCGCGGCGATCGGGCGGCCCGGATCATGGTGATCGGCGAGGCACCGGGTCGCGAGGACGACGAGCGCGGCGCCCCCTTCATCGGGCCGGCCGGCAAACTCCTGGATCGCATGCTGGCAGCCATCGGGATCGAGCAGGACGGCGCCTACCTGACCAATATCCTGAACTGGAGAGCGCCCGGAAACCGGGCCCCGACCCAGGACGAGATCGCCCTGTGCCTGCCCTTCATCGAACGCCACATTGCGCTCAAGAAGCCGGACCTGCTGGTTCTGGCGGGCGCCTTGAGTGCGCAATCCCTGCTCGGGGCCGAGACCCCCATCACGCGGCTGCGCGGACGCTGGGCGGACTACGCTCTGCGCGATGCGGCGGGCGAGCCGACGGGGGCGACGATCCCGGCGCTGCCGATCTTCCATCCCAGCTACCTGCTTTTGCGGCCCGGCGAAAAACGCCTCGCCTGGCAGGACATGCTGAGCCTGTCGGCCCGCGCTTCCGACTGAATCCACGCCGTCTGGTAATTTAATATTAGACCGATGGTAGCAGTAAACGACCGTTAACTGTACTGCCCCGACGGCTATTGGCTCCAGAGCGCCGCACTGCGCCCGATCCACAAGGAGCCAGCGGAATGTCCCGAGCCAACTTCCTGACCGGTGTCGAGCGGACCTTCAATGAAGGCGAGGTCATCGTGACCAAAACCGACCTGAAGGGCCGCATCACCTACGCCAATGATATTTTCCAGCGCGCTTCGGCGGTCACCGAGAAAGACGCGCTCGGCCAGCCGCACAACTTCATCCGCCACCCGGACATGCCGCGCTCGATTTTCAAACTCATGTGGGAGACCATCGCCTCCGGACAGGAATTGTTCGCCTATGTGGTCAACCGGGCCCTCAATGGTGACCACTATTGGGTCTATGCCCATGTGACCCCGAGCTTCAACGATGCCGGCGAGATCGTTGGCTATCACTCCAATCGCCGCGAGCCCGACCGCCAGATCATCGAGACAGAGGTCAAGCCGCTCTACGCCAAGCTCCGCGAAGCTGAAGCGCAGGCTGGGAACCCGAAGAAAGCGCTCGCCGCCGGAAGCGACCAGATCGCCAGCTTCCTCGCCGACAAGGGCGTCGCCTATGATGAATTCATCTGCACGCTCGGCCAAGGCCAGCGCCGCGGTTGTCGCTAGGAGGATCTGCCATGTTTTCCTTTTCCAGGGACCGCGAGGCGATCCGCCGCGCCACCCGCATTGTTGCCGCCGTCGCTGACGGAGATTTCGAGCAGCGGATCATCGGGGTCTCGTCCGACCCCGAGGTCGCCGCGATGGAAATTGCCATCAATCGCCTGATCGACCGGACCGACGCCTATCTCCGCGAAAGCCAGACCTGCGTCGAATATGTTCGCAAGAACAAGCACTTCCGCCTCATCCCCGAAACCGGCATGGTCGGCAGTTTCCGCAATGCCGCGCGGGCCGTGAATACGACGCTCTACGCGATCAAGTCCCGCCATGACGGCTTCCTCGACCTGGGCAGCCGGCTCGAGACCCAATTGTCGGAAGTCATGGGCAATGTCTCCTCGACCATCAGCGCGCTGCGCGGCAATGCCGACGCCCTCGACACCACATCCGGCCAGGCCTCCGAGCAATGCACCACGGTCGCCGCAGGCGCCGAGGAGGCTTCGACCAACATGCAGAGTGTGGCCGCATCCGCCGAAGAGCTCACCTCCTCGATCGAGGAAATCAATCGCCAGGTCGTGCAATCGGCCGGACTGGCGGACCAGGCGGTCGAGAAGTCCCGCGCCATGAACCAGACCATCACCGGCCTTGATGGCGTGACAGACCGGATCGGCGACATCGTCAAGCTGATCCAGGGGATCGCCGACCAGACCAATCTGCTCGCCCTCAACGCGACCATCGAGGCGGCCCGCGCCGGCGAGGCCGGGCGCGGCTTCGCCATTGTCGCCCAGGAAGTGAAGACGCTGGCCGGCCAGACCGCGGATGCCACCGACCAGATCAGTCACCAGATCAGCGAGCTGCAGGGGACCATGTCAGGCGCCGTCACGGCCAATACCGACATCTCCTCCGCCATCGAGCAGATCAATGCCGCCTGCAATGCCATCGCCACCGCCGTCACACAGCAGAGCGCCGCGACCGCCGAGATTGCCCGCAATGTCTCCGAAGCGGCGCTGGGTACCGGTGATGTTTCGAACGGGATCGGAGTCGTCCAGAACGCGACACAAACCACACGCGACATGGTCGCCAGTGTCATGACCTCGACCGATACCCTGACCACACAGGAAGAGAACCTGAACGCGCTGCGTGGCAATATCGTCTCCTTCCTTGAGGATGTCCGCAGGGTCGGCTGATCCGCCTTGCGCCGCGCCGATGAAATTTGTTCTTGATTTGTTCCGCTCGCGAGTCATGATGGGGCATGACCGAGCGCCCCGGTGGCTACGCCCTTAATGCCCCTCAGGAGGCCCCTCCGCTCCACCGCCCCGGAGCGAGGGGTCGGGGCGCTCGGTCAAACGTGTCAGGGCGCCATGAAACCCTGGCTCGCGAGGTCTTTGACGATGGCTGGACCGAGGCCGACGGGACTCCGCCGAGGCTGGCGACGACGGTCTTGCGCGACGCCTCCAAGTCCATCGTCTCGACCAATCGCTCGCCGGACATTTCCTTCGACCAGTCGATCAATCCCTATCGGGGATGCGAGCATGGCTGTGTCTATTGCTACGCCCGGCCGAGCCACGCTTACTGGGGCTATTCGCCGGGTCTCGACTTCGAGAGCGTGATCTTCGCCAAGCCGAACGGCGCGGCCCTCCTCGAGGCGTTCTTCAACAAAACCGGCTACCAGCCCAAGCCGATCATGATCGGGGCCAATACCGACGCCTGGCAGCCACTCGAGCGCGAGCGCCAGCACACCCGTGAGATCCTGAAAGTCTGCGCGCGCTACCGCCACCCGATCAGCGTGATCAGCAAGTCCGCCCTGATCCGGCGCGATATCGATATCCTCGGACCGATGGCCGCCGACGGGCTGGTCAAGGCGGCGATCTCGGTCACGACGCTTGACCGCCGGCTCGCCCGCGACCTCGAGCCACGCGCTGCCGCACCGCACCGCCGACTGGAGACGATCACCGCCCTGAAACAGGCCGGCATTCCGGTCACCGTGATGATGGCGCCGATCATCCCGGCGCTCACCGATCACGAGATCGAGCCGCTGCTCGCGGCCGCCGCCGAGGCCGGCGCCGACAATGCCGCCTATGTTCTTCTGCGCCTGCCGCTGGAGATCCGGGACCTGTTCCGCGAATGGCTGGCCGACAAGCGCCCGGCCAGCGCCGGGCGGGTCATGTCGCTGGTCCGGCAGATGCGCGGCGGCAAGGATTATGATTCCGACTGGGCGACGCGTGGGCGGGGCACCGGCCCCTATGCCCAGCTCATCGCCAGCCGCTTCCGGCAAGCGATCAAACGGTCTGGACTGGATGCGCCCCGCACGGCCCTGACCACCAGCCTGTTTGAACGCCCCCTCGGCTCGGCCGAACAGCCGGGCCTGTTCTGAGATTGAGGTGCTACCGCGCTAGGCGCGGCGCTGGCGCAGGGGTTTGGCGGATCCGACGAGGGTGGCGATCTCGGCCCGGACGTTCTTGGATTCCGCATCAAACCCGTCGACCTGACCGCGCGTCAGCGGACGCGACAGCAGATAGCCCTGCAGGACAAGATCGGGCTGATAGCCGAGCGCTCCAAGTTCGTCGAACTCCTCGACGCCTTCAACGACGACCGAGATATTGAGCTCGCGGGCCAGGTCAATCGTCGCGCGAACAATGATCTGGGCTTCTGGATCGTTCTGCAGGCCGGTCATGAAAGACCGGTCGATCTTGATCTTGTCGAACGGGAAGGCGCGCAAATAGCTGAGCGATGAATAGCCGGTGCCGAAATCATCGATCGCCAGGCTGACACCAAGATCCTTGAGCCCGCGCAGAACCTTGATGGCCCGGGCCTCGTCATCGATCAGCACGCCTTCGGTGATTTCAATTTCGAGGCGGTGCGGATCGAGGCCCGACTTCGCCAGCGCCCGCTGGACCGAATAGACAAGATTGCCCTGCTTGAACTGGGCCGGACTGACATTGACGGCGACGCGGCGCCCGTCCGGCCAGTTCACCGCCTCGCGGCAGGCGGTTTCCAGCACCCACTCCCCCATTTTCAGGATCAGGCCGGACTGTTCGGCCACCTGTACGAACTCGGCCGGCGAAACCGCACCCCGACGATCATCATGCCAGCGGACCAGGGCCTCGAAGCCGGAAATCGACCCGTCACCCAGCACCACCTGCGGCTGGAAGTTCAGGGTCAGCAGGTCGTCATCGATGGCCAGGGCCAGATCGGCCTCCAGCATCCGGCGTTCCTGCATCATCATGCCCAGCTTGGGATCAAAGTCGCAGACCTGGTTCCTTCCCTGGCCCTTGGCCCGGTAGAGCGCGAGATCGGCCTGCTTCATCAAACGGTCCGGGTCCTCGCCATCCATCGGGAACATGGTCACACCACCCGACGCAGAGACTTTCAGGTGAAGTTTCCCGAGGGTCAGCGGCGAGCCCACATTGTTCACCACGCGCTGCGCGATCATGATGACCTCTTCACGATTGTCGACATGCGGGAGAACCACCGCAAACTCATCACCGCTCAGGCGTGCGGCAATCGCTTCGCGGGGCAAGGAGTCCAGCAAGCGTTCCGAGACGGCGACCAGAAGCCGGTCACCGGTGGCATGCCCGTGCACATCATTGACTTCCTTGAACCGGTCGAGATCAAAAAACATCAGCGCGACCTGGGTATCATCCCCCCAGGCCTGTTTCAGTTCGTGCTCGAGCGACTCGCGGAAGCGCAGGCGATTGGGAAGTCCGGTCAGGGTATCGTGATGCGCGAGATGGGTCATGCGGGCCCGGATGCGCTCCTCCGTCGAAATGTCACGGAAAACAAAAAGGCGCGCTTCCTGTTCGGCGAAGCTCATCCAGCGCGACCGCACCTGCACCGTTATCGCGGTCCGGTCGCGACAGCGCAGGCGGCAGGTCAGAGCATCACCATCATTGGCTTCATGCATGGCCTCGATCGCGCCAAAGTCGAGTGCCAGCTTGGCCAACGGCATGCCGATCAGGTCGTCACGATCAAGATTGAGCATCTCACAGAACCGCTCATTCATGTCGAGCATCATGCCCTCGCGGACCACAACCACGCCTTCAAAGGTGGCCTCTGCGAGCGTGCGCAGCCGGCGGCCCGCATCCTTGCGGATACGCCCGACATGAAGATCGAGCGCAGCCGCGGCGAGACCGATGCTGACCATCAGCATCACACCGAAGGCAATCAGCAGCGCCAGAAGCTTTGGCGACAGATCGCCCGGCGCCAGTTCAGCGCCGATGTTCGGCAGCAGTTGAACAGCGGACATGCCCGTGAAGTGCAGGCTCACGATGGCACCGGCCAGCAGGGCCCCACCGCCGGCGAGGCTGCGCCTCCAGCACGGCCTCAGCGCCAGGGTCACAGCGCCCGCAGAAAACAGCACACTGAGGCCGATGGCTGCGATCACCAGATCAGCCTGGAAGCTCATCTCGGCATTCACCCGCATGGCCTCGAGGCCGAGGAAATGCATCGCTGCGATACCGCCGCCGATCAGCCCTCCGCCGATTGGCGCCGCAAAGCGATTGGTGGAACGCACGGCAAACGCCCAGCCACAGGCCGAAACAATCATCACCAGCGCCAGGGAGAGAACGGTTTCGAGAATGGCAAACGATACGGGAATCACCGTCTGGTAAGCCAACATCGACACAAAATGAGTCCCCCAGGCCCCCATCCCGGTCACGAAACCGGCAAACAGCAACCAGGCAGACTGGCGCAGTGAATCAGAGACCATCGCGCGGCGGACAATAGCGTTCGCTGCAAGCACTGAAATGATGCAAAGCAAAGCCGCCACAGCAACAAGACGCAGATCGTGTTCAACTGTCAGGCAATAATAGATGCGATACACTCAGGGTCCCCGGAAGAACTTGTTCGAGCGCTACGTTGACACAAAAAGACAATCAGAGCCTTAACACGGCCAGGATACGCGCTGGCCGCTTTGTCGCTGGCGTTGACGAGGCTGGCCGTGGCCCCCTTGCCGGACCTGTTGTCGCGGCTGCGGTCATTCTTGATCCGGCGCGACCCATTGAGGGCCTGGGTGACTCCAAGGCGCTATCCGACCGCCGCCGCCGTGAGCTCTTCGCCCTCATCAGGGCACGGGCCTGGGTCGGAGTCGGTATTGCCGAACCGGTGGAGATCGACCGGTTGAATATCCTGCACGCCACCATGGCGGCGATGGCGAGGGCGGTGGCGCGGCTGCCGGTCGCGCCGCAGCGTGTCCTGGTCGATGGCAACCGGCTGCCGCCGGGCCTGCCCTGTCCGGCCGAAGCGATCATCAAGGGCGATGCCAAGGAGGCGTGCATCGGGGCGGCCTCGATCATTGCCAAGACCATTCGCGATGACCTGATGCGGCTCGCCGACAGCCGGTTTCCCGGCTACGGGCTGGCCGGCCACAAAGGCTATCCGAGCGCCGCACACCGCGACGCACTGCAGGCGCTCGGCGCCAGCCCGATCCACCGGCGATCCTACGCACCGGTCCGCGCCGCCCGCGAATCCCGGTTTTCCACAGATGCGAATCAATGTGGATAACGTGATTCAGGGTTAACCGCCCGTTAGCCCTAAAAGCCGAAAAACTTGCTTCTGTAACGGGAGTGGAGTGGCGCGTGATGGCCAAGACAAAGATCGATCAGATCCTTGAAGGTGAATGCGTGGAAGTGATGAAATCGCTTCCCGACGAGAGTGTTGACCTGGTTTTCGCCGACCCGCCCTACAATCTCCAGCTCGGTGGCGACCTGCACCGGCCCGACAATTCCAAGGTCTCCGCGGTCGATAATGACTGGGACCAGATCGGCGGGTTCGACGAGTATGACCTGTTCACCTGGAAATGGATGGAAGAGGCCCGCCGCGTGCTCAAGCCGAATGGCGGCATCTGGGTGATTGGCAGCTATCACAACATTTTCCGGGTCGGCGGCATTCTCCAGGACGCCGGCTTCTGGGTGCTCAACGACATCATCTGGCGCAAGTCGAACCCGATGCCGAACTTCAAGGGCACACGCTTCACCAATGCCCACGAGACCCTGATCTGGGCCGCCAAGACCAAGGACGCCCGCCCCACCTTCAACTATGCCGCCATGAAAGCCCTCAATGACGGCGTGCAAATGCGCTCCGACTGGACACTGCCGATCTGTACCGGTGGCGAACGCCTGAAGGGCGAAGACGGCAAAAAGGCCCACCCGACGCAGAAACCGGAGGCGTTGCTGCACCGGGTCCTGCTGTCGACCACCAATCCCGGCGACGTCGTCCTCGACCCCTTCTTCGGAACCGGGACGACCGGCGCGGCCGCCAAGCGGCTCGGACGCCACTATATCGGCATCGAACGTGACCCCGCCTATCTCGAGGTCGCCCGCAACCGTCTGGCCGCGATCACGCGTGGCGCCAGCGACACGCTCGACGTCACCCAGTCCAAGCGCGCCCAGCCGCGCATCCCTTTCGGCGCGCTGGTCGAACGCGGCATGCTCAAACCGGGCGACACGCTGTATTGCCCCAAGGGGCGACACACGGCCCGCGTCCGTGCCGACGGCACGCTGATCGCCGGTGACCGGGCCGGTTCGATCCACCAGGTCGGCGCCCAGATCCAGAGCGCCCCATCCTGCAATGGCTGGACCTATTGGCACATTCGCACCAAGCAGGGCCTGGCTCCGATCGATATCATGCGAGCGGAAATCCGCGCGACACTCGAAAGCTAGGACGGCGACGCGTGGGTACAGACACGGCCAAGGCATCGCACGCTCCGGAGCGTGACACGGGAACGTCGATCGCCTGGACCATGCTGGCCGTCATCCTCCTGACCTCGCTGGTTGTGTCAGGCTCGGGCGTCATCCTCGCAGCGCTGGCCTTCCGGACCGACCTCGAGAACCAGCAACTGGTGCAGCTGGAGGATTATGCCAGCGAGCGCGGTCGGCGGAACGGCGCGCTTTTCGACACCGTCCAGCAGGCCCATGCCACGACCATTGAACGCTTCGAAAACCGGATAGACGCGCTCTCCGACGCCGAGATCGAGGCCCAGTTCAACGCGCTCTTCCCGCTCCGCGAAGACGGGACACGGCGCAGCCGGGACGACCTTTTCGACGGTTATCACGACAGCCTGGGCAACCACCATTTCGGTGTCGGCGCCTATTTCAATCCGGCAGACGGCTGGTCGGCCGCCGATCGCCGACGCCTGGTCTCCGCCTATCAGGTGATCGACAGTGCCGGACAGTCGCTGACCGGTCTGGTCGACAACATCTATTTTTTCACTTTCGACAATGAATTGGTGATCTCGGCTGCTGGTCGTGAGGACAGGCTGGCTTTCTATCGCCAGGACGCGACCGCTGATTTTGATCTCAACGCGGCCGACTTTGTCGAACTGGTCACGCCGGAGCTCAATCCGGCCCGTGACTTCGTCTGCGGTGAGCTGACACAGCTCATCTATGTCCGCGACGGACAGTCGCTGACGACGGGCTGCTTCACGCCCTATGGCCGGGCCGGAACGCCGGTCGGGGCCTTTGGAACGACCATTCAGCTGAACGCCTATTTCGAGGCCGCGATGGCCGATCCGCCGCCGCACGGCGAGAATCTGCTAATCGACCAGTTCGGCAATCTGATCGCTCACCCGGACCTTATCCATGACCGGGTCACCGAGGGCCTGATCGACGCCATCTATGCGCGCTACGACCTGACAAGGATCATCGACACCTTGGCCGCCGAGCCGGAAAGCCGGTCGACGGGCACACTGATCAGTGAGGATGGCCGCTGGGTCATCGCATTCTCGCGCATGGCGGGGCCAGACTGGCTGAGCATCTCACTGGTTGATCGCAGCATCCTGCTCCGGGAGGTCGCCTCCCGAATAGTGATAATCCTCGTGCTGGGCGTTCTCGGTGTCGTCCTGCAAGCCATCCTCGCCTACACCATCCTGTTCCGGCGGGTCGTCCGCCCGCTGGCTGCGCTGACCCGGCATTTCGGAACGGCGCGACCGAAGCCGGCCCGAGAGAATCCGGCGCTCGATGACGTGCTCAACAATACCAACGAGATCGGGACACTGGCCCGCACACTGGAGGACCAGCGCCGGAGCAGCGAGCAGGCCTTTGATCAGCTGGAGGCCCGGGTCGCTGAGCGAACGCGGGAGCTGGAGGACGCCAATCGCTCCAAGAGCGTCTTCCTCGCCAATATGAGCCACGAAATCCGGACACCGCTCAACGGCATTCTCGGCCTCGCGCAAGCCCTCCGGACGAGCTCCAGGTCGCGGCAGCACCAGGAGCAGGCCCGGATGATCGAGGAGAGCGGCACGACTCTGACACAGCTGCTCAATGACCTGCTCGACATGTCCAAGATCGAGGCGGGCAAGATGGAGCTGGCGCTCCAGCCCACCGAACCGGTCGCCTTGCTGGAAAACATACAGACGCTGTTTGGGGAGGCCGCCACGGCCAAGGGGCTGACCCTGTCTCTGGACCTTGATCCGGCCTTGCCCGCGCAGCTTCTGGTCGACCCCTTGCGGCTTGGGCAATGCGTCTCGAACCTGGTCTCCAACGCGATCAAGTTCACGCCCGAGGGGTCTGTCCGGGTCCGGGCCAGCTGGCAACCGCAGGCCACGCGGTCCGGCGTGCTGGAAATCGCCGTCGCCGACACCGGCATCGGGATTGCCGAGGACAAGCTGCAGACCCTGTTCGCGCCGTTCAGCCAGGCGGACGCGATGACCTCGAGCCTGTTCGGTGGCACGGGCCTCGGCCTCTCGATTGCCCGCGACCTGGCCCGCCTGATGGGTGGTGACATCACGGCCAGCTCCGAACCCGGCAAAGGGTCGGAATTTATTCTGACGCTTGCCGCACAAGCGACAGCCGAGGCCCAGATCCGTTTGCCCGACCGGTCACCGGACGAGTTGGCCAAGGACCCGGCCTACGCCAGCCTGCGCGACCGGCGCATCCTCCTGGTCGAAGACAATTTCATCAATCGCGAAGTGGCCCGGGCCTTCCTGAAGCCCCTCAACGTGACGATCGTCGAAGCCGAAAATGGTCAGGCCGCTCTCGACACCCTCTCCCAACAGGCTTTCGACATGGTCCTGATGGATGTGCGCATGCCGGTCATGGACGGGCTGGAAGCCACCCGTCGGCTGCGCGAGAGTGGCGCGGACTGGTCTGAAATCCCGGTCGCGGCACTGACCGCGAGTGCGTCCGAGCAGGAGGCAGACGCCTGCTTCGACGCCGGTATGGATTCCTTTGCCTCCAAACCGCTCAAGCCGGCGATCCTGTTTGACGCGATGCGGCGGGCCTGCGAGCTGCGGCCCTATCGGCCGGACTGAGGCCGTCGCGCCGCGAGGACCTTGCGCATGACGCTGGGCAGGGCCTCGGTATCGAGCGTTGCCTCGTCGGCCCAATAGCCGCTCTCCGGCTCCCACTCGGCACCGGCTTCGCTTTCGCGAACCTCCAGCCGCAATTCAAAATGCGTGAAAACGTGCCGGATTTCACCACGGCCGGTCCACGCACCCGCAAAGGGCGGTACCGCGTCCGCGGCGTCCGCCTCGACCCAGGGCGTTGACGGCACCTCGGTCATCCCGCCAAGCAGTCCGCTATCGGCGCGCTGGCGCAGCCAGACCCGACCGGCCCGGCGGACCAGCCAGGCGGTTCCGCGCCGAACCGGCTTGGTTTTCTTCGGTGCCTTGACCGGAAAGCGAAGCATGTCCCCGACCTCCGCCGCCGCGCAGGCAAAGCGCCAGCAACAGATCTCGCAGGCCGGCGCGCGCGGTGTGCAGACCGTGGCCCCCAGATCCATGATGGCCTGGGCATAATCACCCGACCGGGACGGGTCCGCGATGGCGCCGGCAAGCTTGCGGATCTCCGGCTTGGCTTTCGGCATGGCGGTCTCGACGCGGTAAAGCCGGGTGATCACGCGCTCGACATTGCCGTCGACCACGCTGGCCGGCTTGTCGAAGGCGGCGGCGAGAATGGCGTTGGCCGTGTATTCGCCGATGCCGGGCAAAGCCCGCAAACCGTCCAGCGTCTCGGGAAACCGGCCGCCATGCGCGGTCGCGACCTCGATCGCGCAAGCATGAAGATTGCGGGCACGGGCATAATAACCCAGCCCGGCCCACTCGCGCAGGACGTCGTCGCGCGGCGCGGCCGCCAGATCCCCGACCTGTGGCCACAGCGCCAGGAAGCGGTGCCAGTAGGGCGTCGCGTGCGGCACGGTGGTCTGCTGCAGCATGATTTCCGACAGCCAGATCGCATAGGGATCGGCGACCGCCCCGGCCTCACGCGACTCGGGACGGATTCGCCAGGGCAGGCTGCGGCCCTCGCGATCATACCAAGCCAGCAATTCGCGGCGCAGACGGGCAATACGGGATGTCATGGTATTGTGGCAGACCGGTTGCAGAAGACGGGATTCAAAGCGAAACTCAGAGGATGATCCGCAAACCGCCCCCGTCAATGCTGGAACAGGCCGCCAGCGACTTCATCCGCAGTCGTCGGGGTCGTCCTGCCGCCAGGCCGCAGCCGTCGGCAGCCCGGGCGGTGGAGCGGGTGCTGCGGCCACTGGCCCGGCGCTTCGGTGTCGGGGCCGAGCAATTGCGCGAGCACTGGACCGAGATCGTCGGCGAACGCCTCGCCAAGTGGAGCGAGCCGGAAACAATCCAGCGCGCCGGCGGGATCAATACGCTGGTCATCCGCGCCCAGGGCGCGGCCGGCGCGATCCTGCAAGCCGAGTCCGGCCGCATCCTGGAACGGGTCCGGACCTTTGCCGGTGACCGGGCGCCGACCCGCCTGCGCATCCTGCAGGGACAGGCCCGCAAAGCGGCCGCGAAATCCGAAACGGCCGATCAAGCGCTTGTGAACCCGATGAATTCCGCGTCACAAGTGAGCGAAGGGGTGGAGCAAACCCCCGAGGCCCGTCTACAATCAGCCCTCAACCGTTTTGAACAATCGGTCAAAGCCCGCCAGGGATCGTGACTGTCTGCCAGGGGAACCCCATATGAGCCTGACCCGACGCCTTTTCTCCGCCGCGGCGATGACCGCTGTCTTGGCCGTGTCCGCCTGTGGCGGCAGCGATGCGCCCGGTGGCGGCCAGTCGACCTATGAGCGCTCCGGCGATCGCGGTCTGGGTAGCGCCACCGCCCCGGTCACGATGATCGAATACGCCTCGGTCGCCTGCGGCCATTGTGCGACCTTCCACAATGAAGTCTTTCCGATGCTGGAGAGCGAGTACATCGAGACCGGCAAGGTCCGCTTTGTCCTGCGCGAGATGATCACCGGGTCGGCACAATTCGCAATCGCCGGCTTCTCGCTCGCCCATTGCGTCCCGGAAGAGCGCTATTACGACATGGTCAGCCTGCTGTTCCAGCAGCAGAACGCGATCTTCCAGGCCGCGCAGACACAAGGCAGCGCCCGCAGCCAGTATCTCGCCATTGCCCGCTCGATGGGCATGAGCGAAGCCGACTTCACCCAGTGCCTGTCCGACGAGAGCATCACCCAGGACATCCTGGACTCGAATGATCGCGCCGGCGAGGAAGGCATCACCGGGACGCCGCGCTTCATCTTCAATGGCGAGCTGCTCGATTCCCGCCGGGCACCGGGCGAGTCCGCCTATACCTATTTCCTCGGCACCCGCCAGCTGCTCATCAATGGTGAGCCGGTTCCGGCCCGTTCGGACGCCGACACCTTCCGCCTGATCCTCGACCACCTGGTCGCCGAAGCGTCCGGCACACCGGCCGCCCCTGCCAGCGATGGTGCCGATGCCGGCGCAACCGAAGCCACCGAAGAGTAGACCTGTCCATGTCCATTCTGCGTACCCTGTCATCCCTGTCCCTGCTGGCAGCCGCCTTTGCGCTGCCGGCCATGGCTGAAGCCCAGCTGGCCGAAGGCGCTGCCGATCTGCGCCCGACCGACCGCGTGACAGGCAATGCCGATGCCGACCTTCTGGTCATTGAATACGCCTCCTTCGCCTGCCCCCATTGCGCCAGCTTCCAGGCAGACGTCTGGCCGATGATCCGGTCTGAATTCGTGGATACCGGGCTGATCCGCTACTCCATCCGTCCGATGCTGACTTCGCCGCCACAAATTGCCGGGGCCGGGGTCATCCTCAGCGAATGCGTGCCGGATGCGCGCTATTTCGACGCCGTCGATCTCCTGTTTGCCGAACAGGCGACCATTTTCCAGACCGCGCGCGATGGCGGCGATGTCCTCGCCGTCTATAACCGGATCGCCGAGGCGACAGGCGGCTCGGCCGAAAGCCTGCTGGCCTGCTTCCAGGACCCGGCCGCCAATGAGCAGGTCAATGCCCTGGCGATTGCAGCCTCGGAAGACGGCATCAGCTCCACCCCGAGCTTCATCATCGCCGGCGACCTCCTGTCGATCGGTCATCCCGGTGATGGCGAGGCCGGTCACGACCACGCGGCAGCCGGTCCGACCGTCTTCATGCATGGTGGCGAAGCGCTCCTGATTGACGGTGAAACCGTGCCCGGACGTTTGGACGAAGACTCTTTCCGCCGAATCATTCTTCACTTCCTCGACGAGTCCGGTTCGGCCAACTAGGCAAGGCTTCACGCCAGCGCCGCAATTGGATGCCAGACTGCAATTCGA
>OBPS01000044.1_pt1 | contig 17665 bp, 17 predicted proteins | sample 1534661 | NCBI WGS metagenome assembly OBPS01 (sample SAMEA3275493, study PRJEB22092) | marine metagenome | biome: ENVO:00000447 marine biome; feature: The site is in the outerpart of the Oslofjord; material: ENVO:00002010 seawater | collected 2014-06-20T10:00:00+00 | depth 1 m
CCCTCTCTGTCGGCCTCAATGCGGTGATCCTCGCGGTCGATGGCGACACGCCGCAAGTGCTGATCGTGCCCCAGTCCGGTGGCGGTGAAGCGCTACCCTTCGGCCCGTTCGACCCGACCGAACACCGCACACTGGAAATCGGTCTGCGGCGCTGGGTGGATGAGCAGGCACGCTTCCAGCTCGGCTATGTCGAACAGCTCTACACCTTCGGTGATCGCGGCCGTGAGGCGCCGGTCGCCGCAATGACCGGCTCGGAAGACGACCGCATCATCTCGATCGGCTATCTCGCCCTGACACCCGACGTTTCGGACCCGCCCGAAGGCGGCGGCCAGTGGCGCGGCTGGTACCGCTTCTTTCCCTGGGAAGACTGGCGTGACGGCCGCCCTGAGATCATCGACAGCCAGATCCTGCCGCGCCTTTCGGCCTGGGCGGACGGTGCTGGCGGCCCCGGTCGCCGGGCCTCCTGCCATGACCGGATCAAGCAGTGTTTCGGCCTCAATGCCGGCGGCTGGCAGGAAGGCCGGGCGCTGGACCGCTACGAGCTGCTCTACGAGGCCGGCCTGGTCGCCGAGGCCGCGCGTGACGGCCAGAGCGAGGCCGGTCCGGCCGCACCGGGACTGGGACAGGCCATGGCGTCGGACCATCGCCGCATCCTGGCGACCGCCATCTCGCGCCTGCGCGGCAAGATCAAATACCGACCGGTGATCTTCGAGCTCATGGAGGATGTCTTCACCCTGTCCGCCCTCCAGCAAGTGGTCGAGGCGGTGGTCGGCTATCGCCTGCACAAACAGAATTTCCGCCGCGCCCTGGACCGGTCCGGCTTTGTTGACGGTACGGGCAAGGTCGAGAGCCGCACCGGTGGCCGTCCGGCCGAACTCTTCCGCTATCGCCGCGAAGCCCTCGCCGGCCTGCCTTCGCTGGGCCTCGCCACGCCGCGGCTGAAAGACGGCTGAGGCCAGCCATGTCCGGACCATCAACCGGCAGCGAGCAGCTGCGGCCCTTCGTCTACACACCGCCGCCCGCCGGGCCGTTGCCGATCATCCATGTCGACGATCACATCCTGGTGCTGGACAAGCCGTCCGGCCTGCTCACCGTGCCCGGCAACCGCCCGGACCGGGCCGACTGTCTGGAGGCGCGGGCGCGGCACGATTATCCGACCGCGCGGATCATCCACCGGCTCGACATGGATACGTCCGGCGTCATCGTGCTGGCCCTGACGGCGCACGCCCAGGCACATATCGGCAAGCAGTTTGAAAAGCGGATGACGACGAAATCCTATATCGCCCGGGTCTGGGGCGTCATGACGGAACCGTCGGGCCGGGTCGATCAGCCCATCATCACCGACTGGCCCAACCGTCCCAAGCAGATGATCGATCATGACCGGGGCCGTCCGGCCCAGTCCGACTGGCAGGTTCTGGACATCGCTGACGGCATGACCCGGGTCCGGCTGACCCCGAAGACCGGACGCTCACACCAGCTGCGCGTCCATCTCCTCCACCTCGGACACCCGATCCTCGGCGATAATCTCTATGCCCACGCCGAGGCCCTGGCGGCCAGTGACCGGCTTTGCCTGCATGCGGAAACACTGGGCTTTCGTCATCCCGATGGCGGTGCGCCGGTCGGCTTCGAAAGCCCGGCGCCGTTCTAGAGACCTCGCAACCGCGATTTCACTCGTGAATTGCGATTATGCATAAACTTTGCAATTTGAACTTGCTTCGATCTTTTTGCTCTGAGATGTTCCCGCCGTCTGTATTGAGTTCGCACAGGGTTTGGGGCGACATGTTGAGTAATCTGAGCCTCCGGGATTTCCTGCATGCAGCCCTTGTCTGCGTGACCATCTGCCTTGCTCTGCTGGCAATAAAGTTCGCCATGCTTGGATGGCTCGGCGCGGGGGCGGCCATTCTCTTCTTGGTCGCGCTCTGCACCTCCCGCCGGCGCCGACTTCGGTGGCGCCTGATTCTACCTGCCACCATTCTGGGCGCCGTCGGATACAGCGTGGCATCCGCAACAGTTGCCGGCGCCGTCCTCTGACCCCTTGCGCAATGCTCATGATGAGCATATACCACTTCCACGGTTAAGCTCAGTTCGAGCATAAGGCCGCGTTCCGGTGATGGCGCCCGTGTCATCGCCTCTTTTCAGACCTTTGATATGCTCGTTTTGAGCAAAAGTGAGGGAAAAATGGACCGGATGGGTTTTGACGGCACACTTCAGGACTTTGATCAGGATCGGCCCGAACTCGCCTACACCGACGAGGTCAAGGCTGCGACGGACCACCTCTATGACAAGGTGAAGCATGTTGTGACGCCGATGGAATGGCCGGCCAAGGCGCCGCTGATCCACGCCATCAACCAGCTGAAAAAAGAAAAGAACGCGGTCATCCTGGCGCACAACTACATGACCGCAGACATTTTCCACTGCGTCGGTGACCTGATGGGCGACAGTCTCGCCCTCGCCCGCATGGCGGCGGAGAGCGAAGCCGACATCATCGTCCAGGCCGGCGTCCACTTCATGGCAGAGACCGCCAAGGTCCTCGCGCCGGGCAAGAAAGTCCTGATCCCCGACACCCGCGCCGGCTGCTCGCTGGCGAGCTCGATCACCGGCGAGGATGTGCGCCGCATCAAGGCCGCCTATCCCGGCATCCCGGTCGTCACCTATGTGAACACCTCGGCCGATGTGAAAGCCGAATGCGATATCTGCTGCACCAGCTCGAATGCCGTCCAAGTGGTCGAGAGCCTCGGCAGTGACACCGTCATCCTGCTGCCCGACCAGTATCTCGCCAAAAACGTCGCCGCCCAGACCGACATCAAGATCCTCACCTGGGCCGGCAGCTGCGAGGTGCACGAGCAATTCACCGCGCAGGACATCACCGACCTGCGCGACGCAAACCCGGGCGTGGTCATCATCACCCACCCGGAAAGCCCGCTCGAGGTTGTCCAGGCCGCCGATTTCGCCGGCTCGACCGCCGCCATGGCCGACTGGGCCAAGAACAGCGGAGCGAAAAAGGCCGTCCTCCTCACCGAATGCTCGATGAGCGACAATGTCGCTGCCGACGTGCCCGAGGTCGAGTTCATCCGCCCGTGCAATCTGTGCCCGCACATGAAGCGGATCACGCTGGAAAACATCTATGACTGCCTGCGCCTGGAACAGCACGAGGTGACCGTCCCCGACGCCGTCATCGAAGGCGCCCGGGCTTCCGTCCAGGCCATGCTCGACCTGCCCAAGCCGGACAAGCCCGCGAGCTTTGACCCGACCAAGCCGGAAAAGCGTGTGGATCTGGTGAGAATCTAGCCACGTCATGACCCGCCCCATCCTCATCTGTGGTGCCGGGATTGCCGGGCTCTGGGCGGCGCTGAAGCTTGCCCCGAGCCAGGTGATCCTGCTCACCGGTGCGCCGCTCGGTGAGGGCGCAGCTTCCGGCTGGGCCCAGGGCGGGGTTTCGGCCGCACTGGCATCCGATGATACGCCAGCCTTGCATGCGCGCGACACGATCGCGGCCGGTGCCGGGCTGGTGGATCGCCGGGCCGCCGAAGCCCTCGCCGAGGGGGCCGCAGCGGAAGTCGCCGACCTGGCCGCACTGGGCGCCCCCTTCGAGCGCGCGGGCGAGGACTGGTCGCTGTCGCGCGAAGCCGCCCATAGCCGGCACCGGGTCGCCCGCGTGAACGGCGATGGCGCCGGCGCGGCGATCATGGCGACGCTGATCGCGGCTGTCCGCGCCGCCGACCACATCGAGATCCGGGATGGCTGGAAAGCTGTGTCCCTGCTGGGCGATGCGAGCGCCTGTACCGGCGCGCTTGCCCAGGGCCCGGATGGCGGGCGTGAGCGCATCGACGCCGACACCACCCTGCTCGCCATGGGCGGCGCCGGCGGCCTGTTTGCCCTGACCACCACGCCGGCCATCGCCCAGGGCCAGGCCATGGCGATGGCGGCGCGTCTGGGCGCGGTGATCCGCGATCCCGAATTCGTGCAATTCCACCCCACCGCCCTCAATGCCGGTCTCGACCCCGCCCCGCTGTGTACCGAAGCCCTGCGCGGGGAAGGCGCGACCCTGATCAACAAGACCGGCCATCGCTTCATGAAAGCGATCCACGACGATGCCGAACTCGCCCCGCGCGATGTCGTCGCCCGGGCCGTGCATCGCCAGAACGCGTCCGGAAAAGGCGCCTTCCTGGATTGCCGCGAGGCCGTCGGCGAGGCTTTCCCGGATCGTTTCCCCGCAGTCTTCGCGGCCTGCCAGAGCGCCGGCATCGACCCGCGTGTCGAGCCCATTCCGGTGGCCCCGACCGCGCACTACCACATGGGCGGTGTCGCCACCGATATTGACGGCCGGACCTCCGTGCCCGGCCTTTTTGCCATCGGCGAATGCGCCGCGACCGGCCTGCACGGCGCCAACCGCCTGGCGTCCAATTCGCTGGCTGAAGGTCTGGTCAGTGCGGCGCGGGTGGCGCATGTGCTCGGGTCCTCGCGGGACCAAAACCAACCGTCATCCCCCGGCTTGTCCGGGGGACCTCAACTGGCCAGCCGCGGGGATGGGCTGGACAACGGGGTCAGCGCGAAACACTCGAAATTCATCGACGAGGTCCCCCGGACAAGCCGGGGGATGACGGTGGACAATCAACCGCTTCTCCTTGCGTCTGCCTCCACCCTCCCGCCCCTCGCCCTCACCCGTCTGCGTCAGGCGATGTCACGGCATTGCGGGGTGGAACGCTCGGCTTCGGGCTTGAGCGAGCTCGCGGCGCTGATCGACACGATGCGGGCCGAGCATGGCGAGGCTGATCCGCTGGTCGCGGCGCGCTTCATTGTCGAAGGTGCCCTGCGTCGCCGCGAGAGCCGGGGTGGCCATTTCCGCAGCGATTGCCCACAAACCCACAAGGACGCCTGCCACACCGAGCTGCGTCTGACCGACCTTGCCGCCCGCATCCCGCAACCCGCCGCCCTGACCGGGCCGGCCGAATAGGACCTTCCCATGTCTGCCATCATGCCCCTGCCCCGCCATGTCGTTCGAGACGCCGTTGCCCGGGCCATCGCCGAGGACCAGGGCGGACGCGGGGACGTCACCTCGCTGGCCTGTATCCCGGCGAGGGCCGAGGCGAAATTCTACGTCAGGGCTCGCGAGGCCGGTGTGGTCTGCGGCTTTCAGCCGGCACTGGAAGCGATCTGGCAGTGTGATCCGGAAGCCCTGGTCAGCCCGCAGCAGGATGATGGCGACCTCATCAAGCCCGGCGATGTGCTGATCTCGGTGACCGGACGCGCCCGCGGCCTGTTGTCGGCAGAACGGATCCTGCTCAATTTCATGGGCCGGATGAGCGGGATTGCGAGTTTCACCGCGCGCTATGTCGAGGCTGTGAACGGCACGGGCGCGCGGATCGCCCATACCCGCAAGACCACGCCGGGCTTCCGTGCTTTCGAATTGCAGGCCGTGCAGGCCGGCGGCGGTGCGCTGCACCGGTTCGGGCTGGATGACGCGATCCTGATCAAGGACAATCATGTCGCCGTGTGCGGTGGCGTCCGCCAGGCGGTCGAGGCGGCGCGTAACAGCGCCGGTCACATGACCCGGATTGCCGTCGAGGTGGATCGGCTTGACCAGCTGGACGCCGCGATTGCGGCCGGCGCAGAGAGCGTTTTGCTGGACAATTTCTCGCTCGACGACCTGCGCGCCGCGGTGGCCGCGGCCAAGGGCAAGGTCACGCTGGAGGCGTCCGGCGGGGTCAATCTGGACACCGTCCGCGGCATCGCCGAGACCGGTGTCGACGTGATCTCGGTCGGCGCGCTGACACACTCGGCGCCCAATTTCGATATCGGGCTTGACGAGAGCTGAGCGCGGCTCTCAACGTCACGCATCCATGGAGGAATTTCAGCATGTTCAATCACATCATGATCGGGTCGAACGACATCGAGCGGTCCAAGACCTTCTATGACGCGGTGCTGGCCACGCTCGGCGCGGGCGAGCCCATCCGCAATGTCGCGGCAACCGGGCATGTCCGGCTCTTCTACCGCCACAATGGCAATACTTTCGGCATCAGCGAGCCGATCAATGGCGAGCCGGCGACCTTTGCCAATGGCGCCACGATCGGCTTCAAGTGCGACAGCCCGGAGCAGGTGAAGGAATTCCACGACGTCGCGGTCGCCCATGGTGGCACCTCGATCGAGGACGCGCCCGGCCCGCGTACCAGCAGCATGGGCACCATGCATCTGTCCTATGTCCGTGATCCGGACGGCAACAAGCTGTGCGGTCTCTACCGCGAAGCTTGACCCCTCCGGCCGGCTGATCCGGCACCGCGCAATCAGACCGGGGTCCATGCGATCCCGGTCGACGGTCCGTCGCCACCATCCTCTCGATAACGGTCTGTCCCTGCCGGTCGTGACGCCAGCGCGTCGCTTCCATCTGACAGCCTGTACCCGGCACTAACACAGGTCAGTCCGACCGGCGCCCCGCGCGGATAGTGTCTCCTCAACTGAATGGGCTGACAGCCTCACATCCTGTGCGGGTGGCCCTGTTCTCGGACAAGGAGACTGCCATGCTCGGTTGGGTGATCACATTCTTTGTACTGGCCGTCGCGGCCGCCGTTCTGGGATTTGGCGGCTTGTCCGCGACCTTCTCCGGCATCGCGCAGATCCTGTTTGTCGTTTTCATTGCCCTGATCGACAGCAGCCTCAAAGATCGCCGGAATTGCCGACGCGATCCTGCTGGCGGGCGCCGCTCGGGTCACTCCAGTCCGGACAGACCGCGTGATCGCGCCTGCTGTCCGCGCATCACCGGCATCGCCTGACAGAGGCAGAAGAAGATGACGCCAAGCGCGGCAAGCGCGACATAGCCGGATATGGCGAGGGCCTCGGCACCGTTCACCGCTGTAAAGACCCAGTCCACCACAAGGGCGACAGCAGCGAAACAATAGACCGGCAGCACGTGGCGCTGGCGCGCCAGCAAAAGGCCATAGCTGACCAGATAGGCGACAGCGCCCGCCAGATAGATCGCTTCCTGGATCGGACCGGTTGACTGGATAAGCACGACCGCGGCCGGGTCGATTTCCGGCTGGGTGGCCGGGAAGAAACGGACAGCGATATCAATCGCCAGCCAGGCAAGGCTGTAGAGCGCACCGAGGCCCATGAAGGCAACGGTCACGCGGTACCAGATCATCCTGCCGGAGACTTGCATTGGACGCGCCATACCACCGGACGCTGCCACGAATGGGCCGCATTGGCTAGCCGGGATCGGGTCGCACCAGAACTCGCGGCGTCAGGGCGGCGTCAAACGGGGCGGCATCAACAGGGCCGCGTCAACGGGGCGGCGGCAACAGGTCTGGCGACATCCCCTTCTGCGCCAGCTCGTCCGGCGTCAGGCCGCAGATCTCGTGCGGAAAGACCAGCCACTGATCGCTCTCATGGACGAAATAGTCCGGCGTGAGCTCAGTCATGTTCCGCAAGGGCTTGTAGTAGACGGTCGCGATCCGCGCCTCGGCCGGGAAATTGCGACGGCACTTGGCCCGCAAGACCGCGAGCAGAGCGGCAATCGAGCGACCGCTGTCATAGACATCGTCGACGATCAGCAGACGGTCATCGGCGTCCAGCGTGTCGACCAGATAACCCTCACCATAGACCCGGACCACAGGGTCCTGACGGTCAATTCCGGTATAGGAGGCGGTACGGATGGCAATATGGTCAGTCTCGAGACCACAGGCCGCAAGATATTCCTGCACGGCAATGCCGACCGGCGCGCCGCCGCGCCAGACACCCACAATGTGGGTCGGCCGGAAACCACTGTCCAGAATGGCCCGCGCGAGCCGGAAGCTGTCTTCCAGCAAGGCGTTGGCGGTGATGTAGTGTTTGACGCTGCTCATGGCGGCGAGACTTGCCCGCTTTGCGCCGCAGCTCAAGCATTTGCACCGGGGCCTGCGCAGCCTACTCTGCCGCGAGAACAGCAAGGGACGACCCGATGCATCGCGACCACAGCCTGCCGCAAGGGCAGATGCACACGATCTTTGTCGACAGCCAGGCGATCGCCAATAACCGGCTCGGAGAGCCGCTGCGCCGCCGCGTCGATGTCTACGTCCCGGCGGGGCATGACGGCACAGGCCTGCCGCTGCTGGTCGATCTGGTCGGCTTCACCGGGTCCGGCCTGGGTCATGTCGCCTGGAAGAATTTCGGCGAGAATGTTCCCGAACGCGCTGACCGGTTGATCGCCACGGGCGTGATGAAGCCGGCGGTGATCGCTTTCCCGGACTGTTTCACCCGGCTGGGCGGCAACCAGTATGTCAATTCCGACGCGATGGGGAATTGGGATGATTTCCTGGTCGAGGAAATGCTGCCGGCGATCGAGACCCGCTTCGGCTGCGGCGGAACCGGCCATCGTGGCGTGTTCGGCAAGTCGTCCGGTGGGTACGGTGCAATCATGCATGCCATGATGCATCCCGACGTCTGGGCTGGCGCAGTCTGCCATTCCGGCGATATGGGGTTCGAGCTCTCCTTTGCCGCCGATTTCGCCCACACCCTGCGCCGCATCGCCAAGCATGGCGGGACGATACAGAGCTTCATGGAGGCCTTCGAGGCGGCCCCCAAAGTCTCCGGTGACGATCTCCACGCCCTGATGACGCTGGCCATGGGGGCGACCTATGATCCCAATCCGCGTGGTTATCTGGGCATGAGCCTGCCGGTCACCATGGATACCTGCGAGATCATCCCCGAACGCTGGGCCGAGTGGATGAAATGGGATCCGCTGGAATTCGTGAAACAGCATGGTGAAGGGCTCAAGGCCCTCAAGGTCCTGATGATCGATTGCGGCGATATCGACCAGTACAACCTGGTCTATGGCGCCCGCCGCATGACCCGCACCCTGACCGCGATGGGTGTCGATCACCGCTATGAGGAATTCCCCGACACCCATTCCTCGATCGACTACCGGATGGATGTCTCCCTGCCCTTCCTGTCAGACAGGCTGTCGCGTCAGGCCTGAGCCTTGGCCTTGCCCTTCGGCGCGATGATCTCCGGCTTCCGGTCGCCACTCACGGCGCGCGTGAAAGCGGTCGCCACGATGGCGATCAGGACCCGGGCGAGGATGGTGAAGAAGAGCAGCACGATCTTGTCGTCAGAGACGGCAAAGCGTACCCCGGCCCGCCAGCGTCCGCCGATCGGCAGATGGGCAAGCTGGTCCTCGACCCAGTCGGCGGCATCGAGCAGGCTGTGCAGCAAACCTTCCGCCGCAATCGAGATCACCGCCAGCATGATGATGGCCACGATGAAGGACAGGAAAAGCGTCGCCATCATCGACGAGACCTGGCTGATCAGCCCCGGCTCCTTGACCTTGTAGCGGTCGCCGCGGGTCAGGGCCGTGAACGTGCCGCCGATCAGGGCGAGGATGATGCGGGCGATGATGGTGAAGATGAGCAGAACGATCTTGTCGTCACTGGCGAACAGCCGGACGAAATTATTGTAGCGGTCTTCCATCGGGATGGAGGCGATCATGTCCTCCAGCAGGTCGGCGCCATCCTGCACCCAGCTCAGCCACTCCGCCGCATAGAACCACAGCATGACCAGCATGATGATGGCCATGATCATGGACAGGAAAAGCGTGGCTGAAATCTTCGACAGGCGCGCAAACAACATGACAATCCCCCCGGCCCTGCTCACTCAGACGCGGGTCTTCCCGCAGGCCGTCATGAGCATGCTAGCAAGATTTGCACCGCCCGTCGCGGGGGCTCGCCCGGCACGCGAAAACCGGATCAGATCTCGTCGACCGGCTCGCCGTCAGCGCGTTCGGTCTGAGGCACTTCGACGATCTGCACCCAGTATTCGCCAATCGAATTGACCACCCGCATCAGCCGATCGAGCGAGATCGGCTTGACGATGTAGGAAGAGGCGCCGAGCCCGTAGCTGGAGAGAATATCATCCTCATCCTTCGAGGTGGTCAGCACGATCACCGGAATGTGGCGCAACTCCGCATCGGCCTTGATCTCTTCAAGCGCCTCGCGGCCATCCTTGAGCGGCATGTTGAGGTCGAGCAGGATGATTCCCGGAAACGGCGATCCCTCAAGGTCCGCGTAAGGTCCACGCCGCTTGAGATAGTCGACCAGCTGCTCGCCATTTTCGAGGAAATCGAGCGGATTGCGCAGACGCACTTCCTCGCACGCTTCCTTGAACAGGAGCCGGTCATCAGGATCGTCGTCGACCATCAGGATGGTGAAAAGCCGATTCTCGTCGCTCATATTGACAGCCTCTGCCCGGTTGGAACCTTGTCACGGTATCGTGTTGTTACAAACTCGCCTTTTGCTGCGGCAAGATCAAGGTGAAGACAGCGCCAATTCCAATTTCTCCACGCCCCAGCAATTGGCCGCCCTGCCTTTCGGCGATTTTCCGGGCCGTTGCGAGGCCGATCCCTGTCCCCGGATAGGCCTCTCGCGTATGGAGCCGCTGGAATGGTGCAAAGATACGGTCGGCCTTGTCCGGGTCGAAGCCGATCCCGTTGTCGGCGACGCGGATGACGACCGAGCCATCGGCCCCGATCTCACCGTCCACGGTCACTCGCAGCGGCCGCGCCTCATCGGCATACTGGATCGCATTGGACAGCAAGATGCCGAACAGGGTGCGGAACTGATCCGGATCGGTCCGGATTTCAGGCAGGTCACCAAGCGTGACCTCACCGTTCCGGGCCAAAAGCGCGTCCGCCAGATCAGCAAGAACGCGCTCGATCACATCGCGCGACCGGAAGCGCTCGCATCGGGTCTGCTCATCATTGACACGCGCCTGGACAGTCAGCTCGTCCAGCATGCCCTGCATGCGCTCGGCAGCGTCAGACATGCGCTCGGCATAGCGGTCCAGCTGGGGGTCAGGGATCGGCCCGAGCCGATCACGCAGGCGTTCGCCGAAGGTGATGATCTTGCGCAGCGGCTCGCGCAGGTCATGCCGGGCCGCGACCGCGAACGGCTCCACATCCTCGAGGCGCCGCTGCAGCCGATCCGCTCGAGCCTCGTGTCGTCCCGCCTCGCGAGACAGATGCCCGGCCAGCGCGACCAGCCCGACAATGGCGAGAATGCCGAGTGCGGTCAGCACCCATTCGGCCGGTCCCGGCATCGGGGATGACAAGAATGGCAGCAGAAGAACGAGAGCCAGCACACCGCAGGCTGCGCCGACCAGGATCGGGGCAAAGCGGGAAAGCGCCTTGGCGCGGCCGCTCATGATATCGTCCTCTCGGCTGACATCCGCCTACATCACACTGCCCTGCCGAACGGGCAGGAGCAGGGTGAAGACCGCGCCCGCTTCCGGTTCGCCCCAGGCCGTCAACTCACCGGCATGACGCTCGGCAATTTTGCGACAGGTCGCGAGACCGACACCGGTGCCGTCAAACTCGTCACGGCCGTGCAGACGCTCGAACATGCCAAAAATCCGCTCGGCATGACGCGGCTCGAACCCGACCCCGTTGTCAGCGACAGCGATCCGCGCCACCGCCCCGTGCTCGCCGACCTCGACACTGCCTTCGATCGAGATCGATGGCTGAACGCCGGGACGACGGAATTTGAGGGCGTTGGTCAGGAGGTTGAGGAAGAGCTGATGCATCTGGCCCGGGTCGGCCTCGATGGCCGGCAATTCGCTGACCCGGATCCGGGCGTCCTCGGCATTGATCCGCGGCTCCAGATCGGAGAGCACATCGGCGACCACGGCGGACAGATCGACCGGCAGGAAATTCGTTGTCTTGGAATTGACCCGTGAATAGCTGAGCAGGTCATCAATCAGGCGCCGCATCCGGGTCGAGGCGTCAACCATGCGCTCCAGGTAGTGCCGCCCGGTGTCATCGAGAGCGTCGTAGCACTTGTTGTTGAGCCGCTCTCCGAAGGCCTGGATCTTGCGCAGCGGCTCTTGCAGGTCATGCGAGGCGGCGTAGGCGAATTCCTGGAGCTCCGAATTCGATCGCTTCAATTCCTGCGCATAGCGGCGCAGCGCCAGCTCATCGCGCTTGCGATTGGTCACGTCTCGGAAGGTGACCACCGCACCGATCGACTTGTCGTCCGGGTCGATGGGAGACGAGGCCGACTCGATCGGGATGGGTTGGCCATTCTTGGTCCAGAAGACATCGCCATCCGGCGATTCCGCCGCCACACCGGCGCAGTGAATGGGGCATTCCTCGCGCGGAAAAATCGAGCCGTCGCGGCGGGAATGGTGAACCACGGAATGCATGGTCTTGCCGATCAGCTCGTCTTCCCGATACCCCAGCATGGCGCAGGCCCGCGGGTTGATGAAGGTCACCACCCCGTCCCCATCGATGCCGTAAATGCCTTCGGCCACCGTCATCAGGATCTGGGACAGACGCTGATTGGCCTCGTGTGTCGCATAGGCCCTGCGCCGGGTGATTGACCGGTGGGCACTGAACAACACGGCGAGCAGGATGAAGGAGAGTGCCATGGCGACGGCGAAGACACGCAGCACGGCCCGCGCCTGGTTGGCACCGGCCATCGCTTCGCCCAACTCGACCTCGGTGATCAGACCGATATCGCGCGCCGGGTCCCAATCCCAGGCGCCCATCACCAGCACGCCGCGCATGTCACGATAGCCCTGAAGATTATGGCCCTGACCGTTGGCGATCACCCCGCGGGCGGCTTCGGTAAGCGGCCAATCGGCATAAGGGCGTGACGGGATGCCGCCCATGGTGACGTCGACGCCGGGGTCGCGGATTTCGACATGCAGGATGGAAGGATGGCCTTCAACCAACAGGTCTGCCTCGACGAGCTCCTCGGCATAGCGGGTCTCGGTCAGCAGGCGACCGTCACGATCGATGGCGAAGGTTTCTCCCGACACCCCGGTCCGGCCAACGCGAAAAGTGGCGGTATATTCCGACAGCGGATCGGTGCGCAGGGCGAGATAGCCGATGACATCGCCATCGCGACGTATCGCGGCCACCGCATACATCAGGATTTCCTCGTCGACCGCGGTCGCCGCAGTCGTTCCGGCCGTGACGCCGACATCGACTAGATCCACGATGTGCGGGCGGGTCAGGACCACACCAGCCGCTGCGAGCCGGTCCATGTTGACCAGGTCGAGGACGAGCGATGGCTGGCCCAGGTCCTCGTCGCGCATGGAGGCCAGGGTCGTCCCGTTCGGGGCGATCAGGACGAAACCGCGATAACCGTACTCGGTCAGCCAGGGCCCAAGGGTCCCGCGCAACCAGCCCTGGTCGACCGAACTGGCCAGGGAGGCCGGAACCGGCATCGAGGCCAGTCCTTCAACGGCCGTCTTCAGGCGGTCGTTCTCGGCCCAGACCCGAGCATCATTCTCGCGCGACTGGGCCCATAGCTCAAACCGTTGCCGGGTGTTGCGCAGAACCGTTTCCAGCGTGCGCAAATTGGTTTCACGGGCCGACGACATCAACCGGCCTTCGCCGGCCATGACCGCAAGTGCGACGATGAAAATACAGGTGACAGCGACCAGACCGGGCAGGACCTGCCCCACCCAGCCATCGGTGTCGGTCAGTCGCTGAAGGGCCGATTTCGGCTCATCATCGTCTGACGACGTTCGAAGATAGGTATCGCCGGTGGGCGTCGTGTTCATTCGAATCGGTCCGGATCCATCGTCTCAGGCGACACCATCGTAATGATTTTGCCGCAATTGTCCCCACTTGAAGCCACATCCGGGGCAAAATCGCGTCCGACTTCGTCAGCTCGGGTTCAGACCGGCGCGCCTAGTGTCGTCAGCGTGCGCCCCGCGGTGTACCGGACAGGTCGGCCCGTTATCCCTCGCTTCGGCTCGGCCTCGTCCGGTACACCGCACCTTTTCGGTTCGGCCCGTAGCGGGAGCTACCAGGTATCGGAGACCGGAGACCGATCGAGAAATTCGGAAATCCGGGCCCGCGTCGCCGGCGTCGTTGCCTCTGGCAGATCCGTCGGGTCAAACCAGGCCACGGCATCAATTTCGCCGGCCGCATCAGGCACACACCGGCTCCAGTCCCGCACCACACACACCACGACATGATCGCCGCGAAACCGGCGATGGTTGGCGTAGACACCGAGAACCGGTGCCTCGCCCTCGACCACCACCCCGGCCTCATCGCGCAATTCATGCACCAGCGCGTCGCGAACGCTCTCGCCCTTCTCGACGCCGCCGCCGGGCAGGTGCCAACCGCCGACATAGGTATGCCGGACCAGCACGACATGACCATCGGGCCGCAGCACGAGCCCGCGAACACCAAGCGTGGTGCCGCGCGACAGGCGCCAGAAGGCCTGCATGAGCGGGCGCACAAGTGGCTCGAAACGCTGACGCCAATTCATGCCGCATCCCCGGCTAGCCAGTGCGGTTCCGGCGCGCTATGTACGGGCACAACAGTCGCCGTTTTGGGAAAGTTTTTCATGTACGCTCTGATTGCTATCGGCCTCGTCGCCGGCCTGTTTGGTCTTCTCAATCTCATCGAATTCCGCCGCCTCGACTAGTCAGCGAACCGAAGGGTCCGCCTCGAGATGGAATCGCCCGTCTATATCGCCCTGATTCTGGTCGGCATCATCATCCTGCTGTTCGGCGGGGACTTGCTGGTGCGTGGCGGAGCGGCGCTGGCCCGTATGTGGCGCCTGCCGCCGCTTCTGGTCGGCTTGACCATTATCGCCTTTGGCACATCGGCACCGGAACTGGTCGTGTCCGTCCAGTCGGCCCTGTCGGGCGCTCCGGGGCTGGCGCTGGGTAATATTGTCGGCTCCAATATCGCCAACTTCCTGCTCATTCTCGGCTTGCCGGCGATTTTCGGGGCCATTGCCACAACGACACCCGGCGTCCGACGCAACGCCTTCTTCGCGCTGGGCGCCGCGATCATCCTGATCGCCGTCAGCTGGGACCGCAGCATCTCTGCCATCGAGAGCTACGTCCTGTTCGGGCTGATTATCGGCTACATCGTCCTGCTCGCCGTGCTGGCACGGGGCAAGACGGTGGATCCGTCGATCGCCGAGCTGACCGACCTGGAGCATATGGACGGTCTGCCGAAATCCCTGCCGACCATCCTCGGCTCCCTGCTGATCGGTCTCGTCGGCTTGCCGATCGGTGCCCAGATGATCGTTACGGGCGGTACTGCGGCGGCGGCCGACCTCGGGGTTGATGAGGCCATTATCGGTCTCACCGCGGTCGCGTTCGGAACGTCCCTGCCAGAGCTGGCGACCGTGGTCATGGCCTCGGTCCGCCGTCAGGCCGACCTGGCCATTGGCAATGTGCTCGGCTCCAACATCTTCAACGTCTTCGCCGTCGGTGGCGCGACCGGCATTGCCGCGTCTGCGGCCGGCCTTGAGCTGCCCGTGCCGGAAGGCTTTTTCGGTCTCGACCTCTGGGTGATGCTGGGAGCCAGCGTCGTGATCGCTGCGATCATCTTCGCGAAGCAACCGATCAGCCGCCTCATTGGTGCCGGCCTCTTCCTCGGCTATCTCGGCTACATCTTCGTGCTGACCCGCTCCGTGGTGAGCGGCTAGCCAAAGACCCGGCGCAGAATGTCAGAGGTCCGGTTGACCGGATCCCGGCGGATCGCGCGCTCTTCTTCCCCGACATAGTGGAACACACCGGACATGGCCCGGCGCGAGGCATCGTCCGTCACCTGGTCACGCAGCGACTGTCCACCCGACTGGCTGCGCATGAAGCGCCCCAGCATGCCGCCCGACCCGCCGAGGCGGGCCTCGATCGGTTGCAGCGTGCGATAGGCGCCTGACGCCTCCAGCGTGCTGGCCATGCGCGGACGGATCAAGCCGTAGAGCGAATCAGACGTCCGACGCTCGAGATAATCGGTCGCCGAGCGGTCGCCGCCGCGGACAATCCCGACGGCATCGTCGAGCGTGATCGACTGGACCGCGTCGACGAAGATCGTCTGCACAGCCGGCATGGCGGCCTCGGCCGAGCGGTTGATCTGGCGCTCGAGGTCATCAAGCTGCTGCGACAAGCCGACCCGGCGCAGCATGCTCTGCACATCGCGAACCCGGGACGGCAAGGGAATGCGAACCCGGGGGTCGCCGAGAAAACCGTCAGTCCGACCCAGCCGCGTGGTCGCCAGACGAGCCGCCTGGCCTAGCGCGGCACGGATTCCATCACGCGCCTGACCTTCGCTGAGACCCCATTGGGCCGCCTGCGCCGATGACGGCAGGACGAGGCCGAGGGCGCCAAGCCCCAGAATGACAGATCGACGATGCATGGCAGTCTCCAGAATGATCGGGCGAGTGTGGCACAGCCCGGCCGCGCCGAACACGCCCCATGCGCTGCCCGGTGACTGCAGCAGGGGACGCGCCTTGCCACTGTCCCGGCGACAAGCCGGCCGGACATCGCTAGGCTGCCCGCCATATCCTAAGGGGGGATCCTTATTTATGTCTGCACCGAGAACCGACCGGCTGGTCTCGATCGACGCTTTGCGCGGCATCGCCGTGCTCGGCATCCTGATGATGAATATCCAGGGCTTCGCGATGTCGCCCATGGCCTATGACAACCCGACCATGCAGATGGACCTGACCGGGGCCAATCTGGATGTCTGGGCCTTCGCCCACACCTTCTTTGCCCTGAAATTCATCACCATCTTCTCGACGCTCTTCGGCGCCGGGATCATCCTGATGGCCGGCCAGGGCGATGATGTCGGCAAGCATTATCCGCGCATGCTTTGGCTGCTCGCGATCGGCGCCGCCCACGCCTATTTCCTGTGGTGGGGTGATATCCTCGTGACCTACGCCCTGGTCGGCATGCTGGCCGTCAAGGCGCGCCGCATGTCGGTGACCAAGCTGATCATCTGGGGCCTGGTCCTGATCGCGGTCAGCGGCCTGCTGATGGTGGGCGGTGGCTATCTCGGTACGCTGTTCGCAACACCCGAAGCCGCGGCCCAGGAAGCCGAGATGATGACCGGCTGGATCGACGGGATGACCGCCGCCTACCAAGCCGGCTATGTCGACCGCCTGCCGTGGAATATGGGCTTTGCCCTGATCGGCCAGATTGCCGGCCTGATCGGCTTCGGACCGCGCACGCTGGGCCTGATGTTCATTGGCATGGCGCTGTTCAAGAGCGGCTTCCTGTCGGCGAGCTGGAGCCTCGGCCGCTACGCGGTACTGGCCGCCGTCAGCCTGGCCGTCGGCTACTATCTCTCGCACGCCTCGACCACGAGCATGATCGCCGGCGAGTTCGGGCCGCAGGGCATGGCCGATGGCAATGCCTACGCCTATGTCGGCAGCCTGATCCTCGCCTTCGGCTATGCCTCGACGGTGATGCTGGTGGCCAAGATCGGCGTCTTCAGCCTGATCGTGAAACTGTTCGCGGCGACCGGGCGGATGGCCTTCACCAACTATCTGACCCAAAGCCTGATCATGACCTTCATCTTTGTCGGCACGCCCGGGCTCGGCCTGTTTGGCACGGTCGAGCGGGTCGATCAGCTCAAGCTGGTGCTGATCGTCTGGGCAGTCCAGCTGATCTGGTCGCCAATCTGGCTCGCCCTGTTCCGCTTCGGCCCGCTGGAATGGGTCTGGCGGTCGCTGACCTATGGCAAGCTGCAGCCGATGCTGAAGGGCAAGGCGCCGGAAGCTGCCTGAGCCGGACGCCCGACGCGCTCCGGACACAAACGAAACCACGCCCGGCCTGGCAGGCCGGGCGTGGTCATGGCTGCCAGAGGCGATCGCTTATCGCCCCAGGTCGAAGAGCAGGATTTCAGCAGCCTTGCCGCCATTGATCCGGATGGTATCGGTATCGACAA
>OBPS01000045.1_pt1 | contig 17659 bp, 18 predicted proteins | sample 1534661 | NCBI WGS metagenome assembly OBPS01 (sample SAMEA3275493, study PRJEB22092) | marine metagenome | biome: ENVO:00000447 marine biome; feature: The site is in the outerpart of the Oslofjord; material: ENVO:00002010 seawater | collected 2014-06-20T10:00:00+00 | depth 1 m
CTGGATCGGGCACCTCGCTGCTGACGCAGGTCGGCGGTTGTTCGGATGAGCCTGTCCCGCGCTGATCGAAGGCAATGACGTCGCCATGCTCGCGCATCGCCATGAAGAGCGGGAAGCGGCGTCCCTGCGCCGTACCAGACCCGGATCCGCCCGGCCCGCCGGCCAGATAGATGATTGGCGGCCCGGCCTGTGGGCCGGTCGCGGCAAAGCGGACATAGCTGATGGTGATCATCCGGCTGTCCGGGTCGGCGCGGTTTTCGGGCACCAGGAACTGACCGCGGAAGGCATCGGCGGTCTCACCGTTCTGGGCGGTAAAGATGATGGGCTCTTCTCCGGCGCGCTGTGCGAGGCCGACCCCGCACGGGACCGAGAGAAGGACGCTGCCGGCCAACAGGCCGACACGGGCGATTGAGGTCAATGTCATGAAACAGGCTCCGCTCTGACGTGCCCCCCGGCACACGCCCAGCAAAGCCGTGACGCGGCGTCTGCGCACCCCGCTTTCGATCAACGGCAGTCACCGACCGTTGAGCGGCGGGACGATTTGCCGACCTGCCGCTAAACTGCCGGACATGACCACTCACCCCGCCCTGCCGGCCCGCCTTTGCTCCGCACTCCTGACCGCCCTGGCCTCACTGGTCCTGCTCGCGCCGGCCATGGCCCAGCCGAGCGTGCATGTCGCCTTCGAGCCGGTTCGCGTCTGCCCGGCCCGTGATGGCGACACGGCGCCGCCGGACTTCGCCGCGGCAGACTGCGAGACCCGCTCGATCCACAACGTCGATCCACAGGGCCGGCATGTGTGGGTACGGATGCGACTGCCCCTTGCCCAGACACCCGGCGGAGAGGCCGGCCCCCTGGGCCTCACCATCATGGGAAAAATGTCGAGCGAGGTCTTCATCAATGGCAGCCGTATCGGCTCTAACGGCCAACCTGCGGACACCCGCGCCGGCGAGATAGTCGGCCGGATCGATGCCAGCCTGTTCGTGCCGCATACCCTCCTCCGCAGCGGTGACAATACCGTCGATATCCGGATGTCGGCGCAGCATGGTTTTCTTCGGCTGGCCTCGCCCATTCAGGCGATCATGCTGGGGCGCTACGAGAACCCCACACGCCTGATGAGCACCGTCTACTGGCCCAGCCTGATAACCTTCGGCGTCTTTCTGGTCGGCTTCGTCGCCTTTGGTGCCCTGGCCTGGCGCAATGAGGACCGGGAAGCCTCGGCCTGCCTCGCGGCCGCCGCGGCCTTTGCCGGAATCCAGCTCCTGGTCGAATCGGCGCGCGGCCTGGTCGCCTACCCCTACCCCTTTCACGATCTGCGGCTGGTCCTGATTACGGCCTGTGCGGCCGGGTTCAGCGTCAGCCTGCTGTCCGTCCTTCTGCTGCGCTTCACCAGCCTGGATTGGCGTTCGCGGTACGCCCGCCTGAGCCTCGTCGGCCTTGTCATGGTAATGGTCATTGCGGTGACACCGGGCTTCGATGGCAAGACGGCGGGCGTTCTGCTGGTGGCAATCGTCGCCGGGCTGGGCGCATCCGCCTTCTGGATGGCCAAGCGCAAGCCCGGAGCCAGCTCGGTCTGCGCCCTCATGCTCGCCTGCCTCATTGCCGTGCTCTATTCCGGTTCGCTCTTCCTGAACCGGTGGTATTTCTGGGCCAGTGCCGGCGCGCTCGCCTTTCTGCTTTATCAGCAGGCGCAGTCACTCGTTCGCGAACGCCAGCAGCGGCGGCTTGAAACCCGGCGGGCTCTCCAGCTGGAAACCGCCCTCGCCCAAGCTCGACAGAAATCGGCACCGGCCCAGATCCAGCTCGTGAGTGCCGGCCGGGTCGATTATGTGTCCACCGACCCGATCGTGCAGCTCAAGGCCGCAGGCGACTATGTCGAGCTTCATTTCGAGGACGGGGCGATCACGCTCTATACCGGCACGCTGGCGGGACTCGAGAGCGAGCTGCCACCCGCTTTTCTCCGCGTCCATCGCTCCCACATCGTCAACACGCTGTTCGTGTCGGCCCTGGAGCGTGAAGCCAGCGGCACCGGTCGGCTTATCCTGGGCAACGGGACCGAAGTCCCGGTCAGCCGCCGGATCATGCCGGCCGTCCGCAGCGCCCTGGCGGAGACCGGACGCGCTCAGTAATGCGGGGGTTTCTTGACCTCGGGCGCCGGCGCGGCGGCCTCCAGCTCTTCCAGGCGGGTCAGCATGATGTTGACCCGGCGGGTCAGCCGGTCGAGCGCGTCACGCTGGTCGAGGATCACAGCGTTGAGATCCTCCACCGTCTTGTCCTGATGGGCGACATGAATCTCGAGGGCCTCGATCCGGGCCTGCAATGTGTCGATCATGAGTCTGCCTCCCTGCCTTGCTACCGCTTTGGCCTGCGCCGATCAGGCTGGCCCGCAAACTAGCGCAAAACAACGGCTTGTCCTGTCCGGCGTTCAGCCCAAGTATGAGGTATCATCAGCGAGGAGCCCGAAATGAGCCAGATCCATGACTTCACCGCCACGGACATCGCCGGACACGAGGTTTCGCTGGCGGACTACAAGGGCAAGGTGATGCTGATCGTCAATACGGCCAGCAAGTGCGGCTTCACGCCCCAATACGAGGGCCTGGAGACGCTGCACGAGGATCTGGCCGACAAGGGTCTCGCCGTCCTTGGTTTCCCCTGCAACCAGTTCGGCAAGCAGGAGCCGGGTGACGCGGCGGAGATCGCGAATTTCTGCAAGCTCACCTACGATGTGAACTTTCCGATATTCGCCAAGATCGAGGTCAACGGACCCGGCACGCACCCGCTCTATGACTATCTCAAGAGCGAAGCGAAGGGCTTGATGGGGTCAAAATCCATCAAGTGGAATTTTACCAAATTCCTGGTCGACCGCGAGGGCCGGGTCGTCAAGCGGTTCGGCCCCGGCGACAAGCCGGAGGCGATCCGCGACGAGATTGAGGCCCTGCTCTAGGGTTCAGCCGGCAAATTTCGGCTGGGGTGCCCGGCGCTTTTTGGGAGCAACCGGTTTGGCTTCGGCTGCGGCCTTGGCTTCCATGGCCAGGCGCGCCTTCTTCAGCTTCTGGAGCTGGGCGAAGCGCTGGCCGGCTTCTTCGGCAAGCAGTGTGCGGACGGTGCTGTCGGTGATCTCGGCCCGGGACTTTGCGGCGGGCTGGGTGACACGCAGGAATTCGCCATAAAGGGGTGTCGTCATCGGGTATTCCTTCCGGTAGCAGGTCTGAAACAAGGCAGAAAAACAAAAAGGCCGGGCTTTAGGCCCGGCCTTTTCATTCGCATGCCCGCGCCCCGGTGATCCAGGTCGCAGCCATGCGGGAAGTGCTTACGCGACTTCCAGATTCTCGGCAGCGTTCTTGCCAGAGCGCTTGTCCTGGACGATTTCGAAGTTCAGCTTCTGACCTTCGGTGATCGTGCTGAGGCCGGAGCGCTCAACGGCAGAGATGTGAACGAAAACGTCGGTCGAGCCATCTTCCGGCTGGATGAAGCCGAAGCCTTTGGAGGTATTGAAGAATTTAACGGTACCAGTAGTCATGACGATTTCCTTTCAATCAGTCACTTAGAGTTGGGTCCGCACGGCCGAGTGCCGCACAGTGCCCATGTGTCGAAATTTGAAGGGAAGAGCGTCAGGAAGGCGACAAGTCGCGCCCAGAAGATTCGGCAATCAAGATCGAGTGACCACTGTATGCGCTCTTATTGCGTCTTTAGCAAGACAATTCGGTCCGACCCTACCAAATGTGAGTAGGAGCAGGCCTGGCCCCCTACTCCCACTCGATCGTTCCCGGCGGCTTCGACGTCACATCATAGACCACCCGGTTCACACCGCGGACTTCATTGATGATTCGAGTCGCGACCCGGCCCAGGAAATCATGATCATAGGGATAGTAGTCCGCCGTCATGCCGTCGACCGAGGTCACGGCGCGCAGGGCGAGCACGGCGTCATAGGTGCGCTCGTCGCCCATCACACCGACCGTGTTGACCGGCAGCAGGACCGAGAAGGCCTGCCAGATCTCGTCATAGAGACCGGCCTTCTTGATTTCCTCGATATAGATCGCGTCGGCCTTGCGCAGGATATCCGCCTTCTCCTTGGAGACGGCGCCGGGTATGCGGATGGCGAGGCCCGGTCCCGGGAAGGGATGGCGACCGACAAAGGCGTCCGGCAGGCCGAGCTCGCGACCCAGGGCACGGACCTCGTCCTTGAACAGTTCGCGCAGCGGCTCGACCAGCTTCATCTTCATGCGCGCCGGCAGACCGCCGACATTGTGGTGCGACTTGATGGTGACCGAGGGCCCACCGTCAAAGCTCACGCTCTCGATCACGTCGGGATAGAGTGTGCCCTGGGCGAGGAAATCGGCGCCGCCGGCCTCTTTCGCCTTTTCGTCGAAGACATCGATGAACAGGCTGCCAATGATCTTGCGCTTTTTCTCTGGGTCATCGACGCCTTCAAGCGCCGTCAGGAAAAGATCCTCGGCCTCGGCATGGACGAGCGGGATATTGTAGTGCTCGCGGAACAGGGTCACGACCTCGTCGGCCTCGCCCTGGCGCATCAGGCCGGTATCGACGAAGACGCAGACCAGCTGGTCGCCGATGGCCTCGTGCAGCAGCACCGCCGCGACCGAGCTATCGACGCCGCCGGACAGACCGCACAGGACGCGCTTGTCGCCGACCTGCTCGCGGATCTTGGCGATCGCTTCATCCTTGAAATTGGCCATTGACCAGTCGCCGGTGAGACCCGCGATCGTATGCGTGAAATTGCGCAGCAGGGCCGCGCCGCGCGGCGTATGGACCACTTCCGGGTGGAATTGTACGCCGTAGAATTTGCGCGTCTCGTCGGCGATAGCCGCGTACGGCGCATGGCCGGAGGTCGCGATGACCTCAAACCCCTCGGGCAGCGCCGCAACGCGGTCCCCATGGCTCATCCAGACTCGTTCTTCGTGACCGATCGGACCAAAACCGGCGAAGAGCGGACTGTCGGTGACCAGCTTGATGTCCGCGCGCCCGAATTCGCGTTCCTCGGAAGCTTCGACCCGGCCGCCAAGCTGGGCGCACATGGTCTGTTCGCCATAGCAGATGCCCAGCACCGGCAGACCGCGGGTAAAGACCGAAGCGTCCGCCCGCGGGGAATTCTCCCAATGCGTCGAATGGGGCGAGCCCGACAGGATGATCGCCTTGGGATCATAGGCATCGATAAAGGCGGCATCGGCCCGGTTATACGGGTGGATTTCGCAAAACACTCCGCTCTCGCGGACACGGCGGGCGATGAGCTGGGTCACCTGGCTGCCGAAATCGATGATGAGGAGCTTGTCGTGTTGATCGGTCATGGGCGTTCGCACCCGCGCGCACGGGTGTCCCGAAGGTCAAATTGTAGGGAGATGGCAGAAACATCTGTCAGCATGCGGCCCGATAGCGCGGTTCATCGCGCTTGACCAGTCCCGAGCGGGCCCTGATCTGCGCTTTCACAGGATTTTCCCGAATTTCCACGGCTTGGCCTTGAACACCGGCGACAGGGCGCGCAGGTTCCGGGCATATCAACCCCAAGGAGTCTGTCATGCGCCTGCCCGCCCTCCTCGCCTGCCTCAGCCTCGTCGCCGCCTGCTCCGCGCCGGTCGCGAGCGGGGACTGGCAACTCGACACCGAGCGCTCCACCCTCTCCTTCGTGTCCATCAAGTCCGGCGAGATTGCCGAGGCTCACAGTTTTTCCGGCTTGAGTGGATCGGTGGCAACGGACGGACGGGCCGAGCTGGTCATTGATCTCGACACTGTGGAAACCGGGATCGATATCCGCAATGAGCGGATGCGCGAGCATCTTTTCCAGACCGACCGCTTTGCCACCGCCCGCGTGACCACAACGCTGGATCTTGCTGCGCTGGCTGATCTCGGTGTCGGCGAGCGCCGGTCGCTGACGCTGCCGGCGGTGCTCGATCTGCACGGTATGCGACTCGACCTCGAGGCGGATGTCACCGTGACCGATATCGATGGCCGCCAGGTCCTGGTGGAAAGCCGGGCGCCGGTGATGGTGCATGTCGAGGATTTCGGCCTGGCGGGCGGTCTCGCGACCCTGCAGGAACTGGCGGGCCTGCCGTCGATCACGCCGGTCTCGCCGGTCAGCTTCTCGCTCCTCTTCACACGCGGCTGAGCATCTGACTGGCAGGCGTCGGCGCGACGCGCCAAGCTTGCACCGTCGCAGCCGGTCGCGGGATGATCAGGCTGACCGCCCGGAGATTCGATGCCGACCGCCCGTCCCCACGCCGAAATCGTCGAACTGCAATACTTGCGGGCGCTGGCCGTGCTGATGGTCGTGGTCGGTCATCTGCATCAGGCCGGCGGCCGCTTTACAGGCGCGGACCTGCTCGGTGGAGCAGGCTATGTCGGGTTTGGCGGTGTTGATGTCTTTTTCGTCATCTCAGGCTTCATCATCCATACGCTTTATCGCTCGGCATCCGGCCCGAGCCTTGGCTTTGCGCTCAAACGCCTCAACCGGATCTTCCCGCTCTACTGGATTTTCACCGGCCTCGCCGTGCTGGGCTATCTGGTCATGGGCGACAGCCTGACCCGAGCGTTCGGCGAGCTGGACTGGGTCAGCAGCCTGACCCTGCTGCCGACCGGGCAACCGCCGCTCCTGCTGGTCGGCTGGACGCTGACGCATGAGCTGTATTTCTACCTCGTCTACGGGCTCGCCCTGTTTCTGCCGCGGCGCTGGCGCCTGGTTGCGGCCGGGAGCCTCGCCGGGCTCACAGGCCTTGCCATGGCCGATATCATCCAGCCCGACACACCCTGGGCACGCCTGGCTCTGAGCGGGTTCAACCTGCAATTCCTGGCCGGGATCGTGCTGGCCGAGTGGCGCCAGCACTTGCCGGCGACGCGCTGGCTCGCCAGCGCGATTGCCCTGGCCGGCGTCGCGCTCGGTATCGGCTGGACGGCCAGCTTCGGCCTCGAGGGTCTGGCAGACAGTGATCGGCGCGCGCTGATCTTCCTGCCCATGGCGGTTGGACTGGTCTGGGCGATCCTCGCCTGGCAGCCGCGCTGGCCGCAATTGCTGACCGCAATCGGCGACTGGTCCTACGCGATCTATCTGGGCCATCTGCTGGCGATCAGCGTGCTCGGACGCGTGCTCGCCATGTTGCTGCCGCAAGGCCTGCCCGCGACCCTGCTCCTGTTCGGCCTCGGTCTGGCCGCCAGCCTGATCCTGGGCGCCCTGGTGCACCGTTTCCTGGAGCAGCCCCTGCTGGCCACGGGCAAGGCCTGGATCCGCCGCGTCGCTGCGCCCGACCGGCCATTGACCTGACAGCCCCGCGACCACTTGGCGCAAGCATGTCCGCCACATGAAAAATAATTAACATATTGAATTATTGTAACTAATTGCGCGGACCGACGACTGCTACCTGTGACCGGCTTCACGTCATTCCGGACCAGTCATGCAGTACGCCGTCGGCAAGTCTCCCATCTTTATTGGCGGTTCGCCGCGCTCGGGGACCACCTTGCTGCGCGCCATGGTCAATGCCAGCCGCAACATCGTGTGCGGACCGGAGATGCGGGTCATCCCGGCGCTGTGCCATCTGGCCGAACAGATCGACACGGGTCAGGCCGAAATCCTCGAGCAGGGCTACGGCCTCGACCGACAGGCGATGAATGACCGCTTTGCGCGGGCCATCGATACGCTGCTAGCTCCCCTGCATGCCCGCTCCGGTGCCCGCGTCGCCGAAAAGACACCGGCCAATATCCTCCACTTCGCACGCCTGCGCCGGATTTTCCCGGACAGCCCCCTGATCGGACTGGTCCGGGATGGTCGCGATGTTGTTGCCTCGCTGTTGTCGATGGACTGGACCGACGGCCAGACCGGGCAGCCAATGGCCATCACGCGGGATGCCGAAGCCGCCGCCCGGCTGTGGTGCGCCAGCATTGATGCCGACCGCCGCATGCGCTCGGACGCCCAGTATTTCGAGCTGAGATACGAGGCGCTGGTCGGCGATCCGGCCGCCACCATCGACCAGCTGTTCGACGCCTTGGGCGAGAGCGACGAGGCCAAGGCCCGGGCACTCGACCATGCGCGGCACTTCGACCGCACAGCAGGCACGGCCGAATCCAGTGCCGAGCGGGTCGCCCGCCCGATTGACCGGCAAGCGATCGGTCGCTGGCAGCGGGACCTCGACGGTACCCAACGCGAGGCGGTGATGCGCATCGCCGGCCAGCACCTCGCAGACCTCGGATATGCCTGATACCGACCCGGATCCAAATTCAGGCCCGGTCCCCAACTCTGGAACTGCGCGCCGCGACGGGGCGGGACTGTTTTTCGCCGGTGGCTGCCCGCGCTCGGGCCTGACCGTGCTGCGCCGCCTCATCGAACCGCATAGCCGGGTGCATTGCGGACCGGATACGGGCCTGCCGCCCTCGATCGCCATGCAGTGGCAAAATTTCGGCCGGGAACTGGGGCCGCTGCATGCGCGCGATTTCGATCTCGGTGCCGAGGACATGCGCCGCACCATGGCCGGTCTTCTGACCGGCATGATCGGCACGCCCCTGGATCAGCCGGAGGTCGAGATGCTGGTCGAGAAGACCACGCTCAATGTCGCCGCCTTCGAACCCCTCGCCCGACTGCTGCCGCAGGCGCGCTTCATCCATGTCGTGCGTGATGGCCGCGACGTGGCGAACTCCCTGCTCGCCCGCGACTGGCGCGACCCGCAAGGCCGCCCATTCCCTCATGTCACTGACACGGCGGCCGCTTTCAAATACTGGACTGACCTGACCGGCATCGGCCTCGCCGCCGAACGCCGGCTGCAAGCACGGATCTGTCGGGTCCGCTATGAAGACCTCGTCACCCGCCCGAAAGCGACCGTGACCGCCTTGATGACCTTCCTCGGCCTCAAGTTCGAGCCAGCCCAGCTCCACTTCGCAGCCCGCACGATCGCCCTGCATGGCCTGGAACTGGACAGCCTGCCCCTGATCAACCAGCCGCTTACCCGGCGGCGTGCGGGAGCCGGGGCGGCTCTTGATGCGCAGGTCTCACCAGCGACGCGGCAGAGACTGGTGGAGTTGGGGTATGGAGCACCGGCCGGGACGGCGGCGAAGCGGCGACGACGCTAGCCGCCCACCCGCTCCATCACGCAGATGTAGAACCCGTCCGTGTCGGTCCGGCCCGGCGAGAGCTGGAGCGCGCCATGGTCTGTTACGCAGGGCTCCAGAAGGCCCTCGGCGTCGTCGGCCAGACCGCCGGTGGCCGTCAGGACCTCGATCACCGGCACCGGTTTGAAACCGGGCGTCTTGGCGAGGAAGGCATCGATACGGTCGCCATTCTCTTCCGGCAGGACCGAGCAGGTGACATAGACGAGGCGGCCGCCCGGCTTCACATAGCGGTGACCGCGTTCCAGCACGAGGTCCTGCTCCTTGATGCGGCGCTCGAGGGCAGCGGGCTTGAGACGCCATTTGGCGTCGGGACGGCGGCGCCAGGTCCCGGTTCCGGTGCAGGGCGCGTCGCAGAAAACAACATCCATTTTCTCAACAAACTCGCCCAACGCCTTGTCTTCACTGTCATCATGGACCTGGACATTGCGCACATCAGCGCGCTTCAGGCGCGGCCAGATGGCGCGCAGGCGGCGCCAGTCGATATCCCAAGCGTGGACCTGTCCGGTATTGTGCAGAAGGGCTGCCAGGGCCAGCGTCTTGCCGCCGGCTCCCGCGCAATAATCCAGTATTTGCTGCCCTGAACGCGCCCCGGACGCGAGCGCGGCGAGCTGCGAGCCCATGTCCTGCACCTCGACCCAGCCCTTGCCATAGGCCGGAATGCTTTCTGCGGCGGCCGCCTTGCCGCGCGGGTCGCGCTGCGGAATCCGAATACCTGAGCGAACCAAGGGGCTATTTTCAGCCGCTTTCAGTTTCGACGATACCTCTTTGAAAGCACGATCAAAATCTACCTTCACTTCATTTACGCGAAGATCGACCGGTGCCCGCGATGAAAGCTTGGAACCCTCCTCGGCGGCGGCATCACCGAAGGCGCGAACGAGACTGGCTTCCAGCCATTCCGGGACGTCACCGCGGATGTGCAGCGGTGCGTCGGAGATATCGCGGGCCAGACCCTCGCGCTCGGCTGCAGTGAGCGCGTCCGGGGCGTGGTCATCGCCCTCGAACATGGCATCAATGGCATCCGCCTCGACATCCCAGATCCGTCCGACCGTGCCGATCGCCAGGGCGCGCGGGGAGCCCTCGCCCATGGCGTAGGTGGTCGAGGCCTGATGGCGTAGCGCGTCGAGGACGAGACCGCCGATCCAGGCCCGGTCGCCGGAGCCGGCAAAGCGGTGCGCCTTGCCCCAGTCCCGCACGGCATCCTTGACCGGCTGGTGCTGGGTCTGGAGCGTTTCAAGAATTTCGATGGCTGCAGCAATGCGAGCGCCGTCTCTCATGTCGGATATCCGTCCTGTAGGGGCGCCGGTCGGGCGCGAAAACTATTTTGGCTGGGCGCCGCTATAACACGCCGCCAGCTGGCGGCAGATGGCCTTGGGGTCTGTGTAGAGACGACGACCATTCACGACCGCCTCCGGCTCGACATGGGCAGGCGTGTCGTCCGCGAGGATGAGCGTCGGGGCGTTCTGGTGGTCAGCGTCCAGCAGCGCAATGATCTCGGCCCGCGGGCGGGCATACTCGACACGGACCAGGGTAATGGCGTCACCCCAGTGCGGATTGACGGCGAGCGCGCCCTCCACGGTGCAGCAATCGGCGCACAGCCACGGACCACCATCGGCGTCATCCCAACCCCCGGTGAGCAGGAACAGCGTGTCCTTGCCGGTCTCGATCACGGGCTGATCCTGCATCATTGCGTCACCACTCCCACCACAAGGACAATCCAGAAGGCCATCAGGCACAGCATGCCCGCGGCAAAGGCCATGAAGCGCAGGCGCAGATGATTGCTGGTCACATGAATGAAGGCATGGAGCAGGCGCGACACCGCCCAGACCCAGGCCAGCACGACCAGCGCCGTCGAGGTGACACCGAGAACCGTCGCAAACAGCGCACCGGCATAGAAGAGGACCGGCGCTTCCATCTGGTTCTGGTAGGCGTTGGAGACCTGCTGCGCGCGGCGCGGCCAGGCGCCCTGCCCGAGCGCAATATCGCCCGGCTTGACCTGGCCCGACGCGATCGCGCGAAAGCGCATCAGGCCCGTGGCAATCGCCAGGGCCAGGGTCAGGCCGACCTGCATCAGGACGGGGTAGAACAGCGCATCACTCATCGGGTCTCTCCTGCAAGGCCGGATCCATTCTTCCGGACCATGGCGGGGTATCGACCCCGCCACACGCCGGCAATCCCGAACCGGACATGGCCTCCATGCGAAGATGGCGGCTTGTCCTTGTGCTTCGCCTGATCAGCTCGTCGTCGGATAGTTCGGGGCCTCGCGGGTGATTTTCACGTCGTGGACATGGCTTTCCCGCAGACCGGCATTGGTGATACGCACGAATTGCGCCCGCTGGTGCAGGTCGGCAATCGTCCGTGATCCGGTATAGCCCATGGCCGCCCGCAGCCCGCCCACCATCTGGTGCAGGATCGGACCGACCGGCCCCTTGTAGGGGACCTGACCCTCAATCCCTTCCGGTACCAGCTTCATGCGCTCGGTATCCTTCTGGAAGTAGCGGTCGGCGGAGCCGGCCGCCATGGCGCCCAGCGAGCCCATGCCGCGATAGGATTTGTAGGAGCGGCCCTGGTAGAGGAACACCTCACCCGGGGCTTCTTCGGTCCCGGCCAGCAGCGAGCCGACCATGATGCAGTCGGCGCCGGCGGCGATCGCCTTGGCCATGTCACCGGAGAACTTGATCCCGCCATCGGCGATGATGCAGGCATTTGAGCCCTGCGCAGCGCGGCGGGCATCCATGATCGCGGTCAGCTGCGGCACACCGACCCCGGCGACGATCCGCGTGGTGCAGATCGAACCCGGCCCGATCCCGACCTTGATGCAGTCGGCACCCGCCTCGATCAGCGCCTTCGCACCGTCATAGGTGGCGACATTACCGGCTACGACGCGGGCATTGCCATAGGCCTTCTTGACCCGGCTGACCTGGTCCAGCACCGACTGGCTCTGACCATGGGCCGTGTCGATCACAACGATGTCCACACCGGCGTCGATCAGCGCTTCCGAGCGCTCGAAGCCGCTATCCCCTACCGTGGTCGCCGCAGCGCAGCGCAGACGCCCCTGGGCGTCCTTGGCGGCACTCGGGAAGGCCTGGGCCTTCTCCATGTCCTTGACCGTGATCAGGCCGATACAGCGGCCTTCATCATCGACGACCAGCAGGCGCTCGATGCGGTGCTTGTGAAGTTTGACGCGGGCCTCGTCCTGCGAGGCGCCCTCTTTCACCGTGACCACGTCGCGGGTCATCAGATTGCCGACCTTCTCGTTCGGGTCGTCGGCGAAGCGGACATCGCGATTGGTAATGATGCCGACCAGCTTGCCCGGACGGGCATTGGTCGCGCCTTCCACCACCGGAATGCCGGAGATGCGGTGCTGGGCGATCAGCGCGCGAAGCTCGGCCAGGGTCGCGTCCGGCGAGATCGTCACCGGATTGACCACCATGCCGCTCTCATAACGCTTCACCCGCCGCACTTCCTCGGCCTGTTCGGCAATGGTGAGATTGCGGTGGATGACGGCGAGGCCGCCAGCCTGTGCCATCGCGATCGCCATACCGCTCTCGGACACGGTGTCCATGGCGGCGGCGAGCATCGGAATCTTCAACGCAACGTCGCTGGCCACGTGCGTGGTGACATCGGCATCGGCGGGAAGAACTTCGGACGGGCCCGGTTGCAAGAGCACGTCATCGAAGGTGAGACCTTCGCGAATCTCCATGGGAGACTCCTCTAAGCTGCTTGCGGCGCGGCAATAGAATGGATTCGGGCATGTGGCAAGGGATGGATGCGGGTTGCGACTGAAATGTCGCAATCGGAGTTCGCCTCAGCTCTCGCCGGGCTTACCTCGGCACCACGCGCGGCCAGACCCGCAAGCGTCCGGTATCCAGCCGGATGACAACCCTGCGCGTGGGACAATGAACGCCCGCAGCCGTGGCCACCACGCTGCCGCATGCGCTCCGGATCCGATCCGGGACCGGACCTCTACCGTCACACGGGCGCCCCTATTCCAACGCCAATCGCGCCACGATCTCTGTCTGGAAGAAAGCCGAGGCATTCTGGTGCATGGTCGGCGTATTGAAGTCAGTGTTGGTGAAAACAACGGTCAGATCGAAGTCCGGCAGGATGAAGACGCGATTGCCGCCATTGCCGTTCATGCCCGCGGCCCAGAACGTCTCGCCCTCAACCTCATAGGGCATCAGCCACCACAGATAGCCATACTCCCAACCCGGCGTGTTCGGGATTGCGGCCTGGTGCGCGATTGAGGCGTCCGTCCAGTCCTGCGGAAGCAGGCGGTCGCCCTCAACGACGCCGCCCAGCCGTTGCAACTCACCCAAGCTTGCCAAGGCTTCGGTGGTCAGGCGCAGACCGCCGCCCAGATGGGCCTGGCCAAGCCCGTTGCGGGGCCATTCCGGACCTTCGATCCCCAACCGCTCAAACAGGCGCGTCTCGGCGTATTCGGTATAGGGCTGGCCAACCGCCCGTTCGACGACCTCGCCGAGCAATTGCACCCCCGCGGTACAGTAGGAGAAAGCGCGACCATAGGGGCTGGCTTCCGGCGTGGGCTGCCAGCTTGGAAAGCCGCGCACCGGCAGGGACCAGAAAAAGGCGCTCCAGTCCTCGACCAGGTACATGCGCTCCTCATTGCCGCGCGAAAACTCATTCCAGTCATTGCACTCGAGCGGGCCGCTCATTGTCAGCAGGTCCTCCACGCTAATTGCCAGCTTGCGCGGGTCCGGGGCGGCAAAGGGCATCAGCTCCGGGAAGAAGCTCGCCACCTCGGTATCGAGACCCAGATAACCGTCTGCGATCGCGGCGCCGACCACCATTCCGGTCATCGTCTTGGTCACCGAGCGTGTATCATGAAGCGTTGCCGCATCGGCGCCGTTGAACCAGGCCGCGTGGAGCGGCGTACCCTTGGCCAGGATCATGACACTGGTGACGGTGCCATAATTACCGGCTTCGACAGCGGCATCGAGCGCGCGCGCCTCATCGCTCCCGAAATGCAGCTCCTGAGAGTCTGCGGGAGCGCTGGCACTGCCCATGACGGCCAGCGCGAAGATGAGGGCGAAAGGCGAGTTGGACAGGGACATGGATGTGATCTCCGCATGGCAAATGAGGCCCCCCTCTTGCGCAGGGCCGGCAATGCGGTCACGTGAAGTCAGGTGAAGAAAGCTGAAATGCGACCCGTTCCGAGATGACCGACACCCTGCCCACCCGCTTCCGCCTTGGCGACCTGGAAGTCGACACACGCTCGCGGCAAGTGTGGCGGGCCAGTGCAAGACTGGATGTCCCGGATCTGAGCTTTGACCTGCTGGTCGCCCTCGCTGGCTGCCACCCCGACCCGATGGACACCCGCGTGATGGCGCAGACGATCTGGCATGTCGACCATGTCAGTGAGGACACCATCACCCAGCGCGTGGCCCTGCTGCGCCGGGCGCTCGGCGATGAGGCGCGGCACCCGCGTTACGTCCGTACCGTGCGCCATCGCGGCTACGCCCTGGTTCCGGCACCCGAGCCGGTTGTCGAGGCATCGACCGGGAGCCGCGCCTTTCGCCCCGGATTTATTGGCCCCGGACGTTTTGGACCCGGACTTGTCGGGATTTTGGCACTGACCGTCCTGGCCCTGGCCGGCATGGGCTCATTCTGGTTCACCGGCAGCTCACAACGGCCTGCCGACACCAGCGACGACCAGATCGGTAGCGCGCCAACGGATATCGCCCTTGCGATCAGGATCGACCGCGCCCGCACTCTGCTGGACCTGCACCAGCCGACGGAAACCGAGGCCGCAATCGACCTGCTGGAAACAGCCCTCGCCGACCATCCCGACGCCCCCGAGGTCCGCCTCGTCCTGAGCTTTGCCCTGACCACCCGCGCGACAAAATTCACGCCCCGTCCGGACGATGTCGACCGCGCTGAAAACCTGGCCCGCGACCTGATCGCCCACGACGAAACCTTCGCCGCTGCATGGCATGCCCTCGCCTACACACTGGATGCGCGCGGTCGGCTGGACGAGGCCGTCGCCGCCTACCAGCAGGCGTTTACGCTCAATCCGAATGATGTTGCCGCCATGTCGAGCGCGGCCTACCTGTTGCGCGTCCGCGGGCGCTTGCATGACGCGCTCGTCCTGGAAGCCCGGGCGATCACCTCGGGACAGCCGACACTATACGGACCGGTCCAGATCGCCACCACCCTGAGCCTGCTCGACCACCCGGCCGCGGAGGTCTGGTGGGCCCGGGCGATGACCGGCGGCGCCGGCGAAACAGTGATGCTGGCAGCCCGCATGGAAGCCGATCTCCGGACCGGACGCCCACAGCACGCGCTCGCGCGGTTTGACGAGGCCCGTCCTGAAGTTCGCGCCGCGGCGCGCCTGCAGCGCCTGGCCGGTCTGGCGCATCTCCGGGCCGGCGATGCGAACGCCGCCGAGGCGGCGCTCACGGCAGCAGGAGACGCCGCCTACAAGGAGCGCCTGGCCTTGTCGGCCATGCAAGGAACTGCCAACGCCGCTGATGGGTTGGACGCCATGATCGACGAGGCCCTAGCCGATGGGCAGAGCTGGCCTGACCTGCGCATCAGCCTTGCAGCGATCGACGCCCAGTCGGGCCGCATCGACATCGCTGCCCGGCGCCTCGGCGAGGCGATCGACCTTGGCTGGCGCGATGTGCGCTGGATCGAGACGTCACCGCTACTGGCCCCGCTGGTTGCCAGTACCCACTGGCCGGTCCTGCGTGCGCGTATGCTGCGTGAGCTGGCGGCTCAACGGCGCCTTGTCGTTACGGATCGCGCTCTGGCGGTCCTGCTCGACGACGCCAACTGACCGCCTGCCACCCGCCCCATTCTCGCCCGAAAATGACCTTCCCGCCTCCCCCGTATCGCCTCGCGGCGCGGCTGGAGTGACTGGGCGTCGGGTGAGGCCGACGCGTGAAAACGGCCAATGGGGAGGCCAAAATGAGACAGCGCAATCGCCGACGCGACGACCAGGCCGAGGTCAACATGACCCCGATGCTGGATATCGTGTTCATCCTACTCATCTTCTTCATCGTCACCGCCACCTTCCTGTCCGAGGAAGGTGTCGACTTGCGGCCGCCGCCCGAATGTGAGGGCCCGCAATGCCCCACAACGGGCCCGCCGCCGATCGTGGTTCAGCTCGATGCGGACGACAATGTCTTCGTCAACGGCGACCGGACCGATGTGGAACGGGTGCTGGCCGCCATCAACCGCCATCGCGCCGAACAACCTGACAGCGCCGTGCTGCTGGAAGTCGATGACGAGAGCAGCCATGGCATTGTGGTGCGGATCTGGGACGACATGGGTGCCAATGGCGTGCCGGTCTCGATCCAGAGAGCCCGAGCACAAGAATAAGCCCTAGCCCCGGAAGCCCATCGCGACCACGAAGGTCTCGGCGCTTTCGGAACGGCTGGCATCCGGTTTGAAGTGACGAACCTTTTCGAACTTCGCCTTCAGGAGATCGAGCAGAGCCCCGTCCGAGCCGCCCTGAAAGACCTTGGCGATGAAGAAACCGCCGGGTTTCAGGGTCTCGACAGCAAAATGCGCGGCCAGTTCGGCGAGCGCGACAATGCGCAGGTGATCCGTGGTCTTGTGACCGGTTGTCCACGGGGCAAGGTCGGAGACAACGGCATCGGCCGCGCCGCCCATCTCGGCCTTCACGAGGCTGGGCGCGTCGTCATCGGTAAAGTCTTTTTCCAGCAGGGTCGCGCCGGTGATGGGCTCGATTTCCAGCAAGTCGATACCGACCACTTCAGAGGCGCCGGACTTGAGCGCCACTTGCACCCAGCCCCCCGGCGCCGAGCCGAGATCGACGACCCGCATTCCCGGACGCAGCAGTTTGAAACGCTCGTCGAGCTGGAGCAGCTTGTAGGCGGCGCGCGAGCGATAGCCCTCCATCTGCGCCTTCTTGACGTAGGGGTCGTTGAGCTGTCTCTGCAGCCAGCGGGTCGAGGAGGTCTTGCGACCGCGCGCGGTCTTGACCCGTTCGAACATCTGCTTGGCGGCGCGGGCATCCCCGCCCTTCTTCATCGGTCCGGAGACACGGCGGCGACGCTTGTCGCTACTGCCCCAACCGGGCAGGCCTTCCCGGGGCGATTCACCGTCTGGCGTATCACCCCCGGCCGTTTCATCGCTCGCCGTTTCATCGTTCGGCGCTTCACCGTTCGGCGCGTCGTCTTCCGGCGTCTTGTCGTCGTCGCTCATTCGCCCGATCCTGCCTCGGCCTGCGTCTTGCCACTGCCCGTCTTGCGGCGGCGTCGCCGCTTCTTGGACTTTCGCATGAGATTGAGCAACATGCCTTCGCGCAAGCCGCGATCCCCCACACGCAGTCGTTCTGCCGGCCACATTTCGGCGACGGCCTCGTAGATGGCACACCCGGCAAGCACCAGTTCGGCCCGGTCGGAGCCTATGGTCGGCTCCTGGGAACGGCCATGAAAATCGAGCTCACGCAAGCGTTTGCAGGCGTCCAGCGCCTCATCGCCGGTCATCCACAAACCGTCGACCTTGGAGCGGTCATAGCGTGGCAGCCGCAGATGCACACCGGCCATCGAGGTCACGGTTCCAGAGGTAC
>OBPS01000046.1_pt1 | contig 17561 bp, 29 predicted proteins | sample 1534661 | NCBI WGS metagenome assembly OBPS01 (sample SAMEA3275493, study PRJEB22092) | marine metagenome | biome: ENVO:00000447 marine biome; feature: The site is in the outerpart of the Oslofjord; material: ENVO:00002010 seawater | collected 2014-06-20T10:00:00+00 | depth 1 m
GCTCCTGTAAGCGTTAGAGTGGTCGGGTATTGGTAGTACCGTGGACCACATCTATTTATACAAAAAGGATGCGCTATGTGGTACTATAGGGGTGAAGAATTTACAGAAGTTCCTGAAGATATGGTCGGGTTTGTATACCTGATCACTGAGCTAGATAGCGGCAAGAAATATGTTGGCCAAAAGAGATTTTGGTCAACCCGCAAGCTGCCCCCTCTGAAGGGTAAGAAGCGCCGTCGATCTGTTACTAAAGAGAGTGACTGGCGGAATTACTTCGGTTCCAATGAAGACCTAAAAGTATTGGTTGAAAGCAATGGCGGGGATAAATATCATAGAGAAATATTGTATTTGTGCCGATCTTTGGGCGTTATGAATTATATGGAAACCAAAGAGCAGTTTGATCGAAATGTATTGCTTCGGGACGATTATTTTAACGGCATAATCAATTGTAAAATACACTCCAAGCATGTACAAGGAATGGCAAATGCTTCTACTGACTGATAGCGAAACGGGACAAGAGTTTGTCCTAGAGGCCTATAGCCGCCGTGATCTTATGGACATGCTCAAGGACCAGCCTGTCCTCATTTCTTTCCGGAAGGTCACCAATGATCGATACCGCCTGATCTTCGGAACCCGGGACCTATCCCGCATCCCCAAGGAAGACCATCCTACTGGACAGGGCCTTCCGTTCGATCCTATCAAGGCTGGCGTGATCCCGATCTACGACCTTGTTAAGAAGGCTTGGCGCTCCTTCAAAATTAAAATGGTTAGACGAGCCGAGCCGAAAACCGTAGAGTTTCTTAGGCGCTTGCTACAATCCCGCAAAACCCTAGACCGCATCCGCCTGTCCAAGTACAAGAAGGACAGCGCCAACCCAATCGGAGAGGGTTATGATGCTACCCCGGTTCTAGAGATGGTCGAGCTTCCAAGTATATTGGAACTGGGATGTATGCTCCCGCTCAATGAATCCGATGATAAGTGGATTGACCGAACCACTGCATGGCTTAATCGCCACATGGATGACGCTACTGATGCCGCACGCCGTGCACGAGAATTTCTATCTGCCGAGCTATCACACATCGCCGGACTTCCGTCCAAACTTGCAACGCAGGGGAAATTCCTGCAGGACTATGTTAAGAGCGCAGTAACTGGCCGAACCCCAACAGAAGCTGAGCGTTCCCTTGCCAAAGAGGTAACGGGCGAATTCCTGCGATATATCGGCCTTTCTGCAATTGCCCTTATGCCATCCCCTCCCGGCTTCTCTTTGGCTCTCCTCGTGCTTCTGAGGGCGCTACAGAGCATAACCAGCATCCCAGTATTCCCCAAGAGCTGGACCGAGAAGAAGGATGATACAAAAAAGCGCCTAACCTTCTCTGAAATGGCAGCTGGTGCTGTTGGGGGCGGAAGCGAAGGGAATGTCAGCGAGAAAGAATTCCATACGTCAACCGTGAATGTGTATCGATCTGCCATGAATGCCGTATCGGATGGGGTGCGTCCGGTCAACTATGGTAAAGTCAAAGGGTTCACCCTATATGGGGTGGAGGCATACGGAAGACATCACATCTTTGCAACGTCCGAGGATTGGTCGGCAATCGCACAGGGAACAGAGAGCATAATCTTTTCTGCATACCTAGCTCCCGAGGATCATCTCGATATGTTCTCAAGCCCGGTCTATAATATGTGGCTTCCTCATATCAAGCCAACGATGCAGCGCAAGGGTCTGGTGGCTGATTTTTATTCGATACTCAACCGGGAATTCATCATTGCTGCAGATAACGTCCAGAGCAAACAGGCCCGGTTCCTGTGGGCAAAGCTTGTCCGAGAGAAGAAGTTCCGATTTGTCTACGTCTTCAATGAAATCTCCGAAGAGATTATTGAAGAAATCACCGGAGACGAAACAACATTCCTAGAATATATGGAAGACGGAGACGAAGACATTCGTTTCATTGCCAGCTTCAGGCCACTTGACATGTAGCTCCTCACGTGATAGGTTGCCTTAAATCGAAGGAGGCCTGTTATGGAAGTTTATGTTGTTACAACGAATACATTCAACGGAGTAGATTCGTTTTCAGTAGTGGTTGCCGTCTGTGCTACGGTCGAGGCCGCAGATGCATGGCTTGCCAAGAATGATCCAAATGCGTCAGACTACGCTGATTACTATGAGTATAAAAAATTTACTATGGAGGGCCTGTAATGTTCAACCTCACAGAACTTGTCGAGCGACTTGCCCTGAAGTGGGTGCCTGAAGGTGCTATTCTGCGCCAATCTGTCACTGTGTGGGTATATATCGCACACGGGCGGTTTACCGGAAAGGAATATCGCCGGGCAAAGGTGCGTGTGTATCAAAATCGAAACAGTCATTCCATGGTGGACAAGGTTTCCCGCTGGAAGAATTTTGAAATCTCTACCGATGAGCTGTTTAGCGGCGGTGACGAGGTATGATTCGAAAATGTCATTACAGTAGATTTTAAAAAATAGGTAGTTGACATACCTATAGTCCAACTGTATACATTAATCATCAACTGATCGAGGTGACAAATTATGATGTACACGTTTAAACGCCAAGAAGCAGGCCTTTACATGGCCCATTATAATGATGGCTACAAGGGACTTATCGGTCTCTCTGCAGACGGCACTTGGACCGGGGCCATCCTCAGAGACCCCGCAGACCGCAATACGGTTGTGGCGCAATGTACTTGCAAAACTCTCAAACAAGCCAAGGCGCAGCTATCTGTTAATGCCAGTAATATTTTGGTGGAGAAAACAAATCTTTTGACTGGTAATGCCATACAAGTTTCTATCAATACTCCTGCCAGCTCTGACCCGTCCACCGAAACCTACCATTGCATGTAAGGACTTATTATGAACACAACAATTCCAAATATGATTCTTTCCCAGCTGGGGGGCATTCCATTCATCAAAGAACATGGATTGTCGAATCTGGAGGTGACCGATGGCGGCGGCGTGAGATTTGACATCGCATACGCACAGCCAAATCACATCATGATCGAGCCGGACGATAATATGACATATACAGTGACTTCATATGTGTATCACTCGGATCGACATCTATATGCCAAGTTCAACACAAGTCGTGGCGTAATCGGGCTACAGCTTGCCCATGCCGTCATCGTCCAAAACGGACTAGCCAGTAAGGATCGCCAATATGCTTAGTACCGCCCTTCTCATTGCTGTGTGGATTTGTCTAGTCATTTCCATCATGTTCGGCGCTTATGGTGTGGCGAGTGTGATGGTGGCCAACCTAGCCCTCAAGGTCGATTCGCCAATGGTCGAGAAGTTGGCAGAGAGGGCTAACATCTCTGAAGACGAGCTACTAGAAGCCCTTCCCAAGATTCGAGCCAAGGGGATATTCGACATCTGCTTCTTTGGGCTGAGCACCGTCCTGCTGTTGCTCTCGATCTTCTTCGCTTTCTGACATAAATACCTCTGTTATTCGATGGAGGTATTTTATGATCCAGATTACTCCCGAGCAGGGCCTTAGACTGCGCTCCCTTGGGTTTGCGCCGACTGTATACCAGTGCACACGCAAAGTCCCAATTAAATATCAGGTACACGAAAGTATGCAGTATTATTATGTAAATAATGCTGGACATTTCGGGGGAGATGGTGTACCATCCAATAGAGTATATTGCTTCACAAACATTGTAGAGGCAGACATTTAACACAAAGAGATGCCTTTGATTATTGTTGATTATAGTGGCATCAGCCTTGCGGCTGTATCCGCCCAAAATCTTCCGGCAGAAGAAGACGTTCTGCGCCATGTCATTCTGAATAGCCTCAGATCGCTGTATTCCAAGCACAAGAGCCAATATGGTGAAATGGTGATTGCATGCGACAGTAAGTCGTGGCGGAAGGAATACTATCCATATTACAAATACCGGCGGCACCTTGCTCGTCAGGACAATAACCCTGATTATTGGGCCGAGGTTTTTCGCATTATGGAAATCGTCTTGCAAGAGATTGATGAAGTCATGCCATGGAAAGTTGTGAGGGCAGATGGAGCAGAGGCCGATGATGTTATCGCAGCCTTGGCGCTGCGCACCCAAGAGCTGGGATACCGGGAGGACGTGCTGATCATTTCCGCAGACTCCGACTTCAAGCAGCTCCTGCGATACAACAACATCCGACAATACTCGAACCAACAGAAAAAGTTTGTGACAGAAGCAGACCCCGATAGATGGCTACATGAAGCTATTCTGACGGGACAAAAAGGCAAGGACGATATCCCCAACATCAAGACCCGGGACTCATTCTATGCAGACAAAGGCGAATCCGAGCGACAGAAATCAATCACCGCTAAATACATCGCAGAAACTTGGGCGAATAGAGATGCTCTAGAAAAGCATATGAATTCCGAAGAGTATCGGAATTTTGTCCGCAATCGCACTCTGATAGATTTCAACTATATGGACCCCGGCGTGAATGAACGGGTTCTGGACGCATACGATGAGTGTACAGAGACGCCGACTCAAGATATTATGGCGTACCTAATGCGCAACAGACTAAATAATCTCATGAAGTACATGAGAGACTTTTATCCTAAATCATAGATCACAATGAGGACATAATGATCGAACGCAACAACCTACTCCTTCACGAAATTCTTTACCGGGCAAATCTAGTTGATGATCTAGATGCCCGTGTCGCATATCTGCAAAAGCACGGCAAAGATGCCGTCAAGCAGACGTTCCAGCTAGCCTTTGGTGACTTTGAATGGCTTCTGGAAGATACTCTTCCGATGTACGTCCCGTCTTCGGGCGAAAGCTATGCAACGAACCTGCTTCGCCAGTGGCGTCAGCTTCCTACCTTCATCAAGGGCTACGCCAACCCCGCAATGAGTCTGGCCAAGCACCAGAGCCGCATGATCGGCCTGCTTGAAGGCCTTCCCCCGGAAGAGGCCGAGATTGTTCTGGCTCTGATTAACGGAACATTCCACCGCCGCTATCCGAATTTGACGGTCTCTGTGGTCAATAAGGCGTTTCCGGGTATCCTGCCCGATAATGTTGCAAACGCCCCTGTGGAAGCCCCTGTGGCCCCGCAAGCGCCTGTTCAGGCAGCGCCCCCCACTTCGGTCGGCACGCAGGTTACTGCCCTGCCTGACTACGTGTACGCACAGGGGAATGAGACACGCCAGATCGATCCACGTGCACAGGCCATCAAGGAGCAGATCGACAATGGCCTGCGTGTGCCGGTGACGGTCCGAGAAGCCGATCTTATGCCTGATCCGAATTGGACTCCGCCAGTCACCCCGACAGTTCCCGATGAGGTCAATCCGTTTGAAGTTGATATGATTAGTGCAATCGACTCTGTTGAAGCGCTCCAAGATACAACCCCCATCCCGGTTAGTTTCGTCACGGATGGCGATATCCTGCATTTCACAGGCACTAACGGTAAGTATTCATTCGAAGTTCAGGGGCTGGATGACGCCGCCCTAGACGAGCTTCGCCGGGCATGTAACCGAGAAGACACCCGCAGAAAGAGGAAAGACGGATGATCGCCACGATTATTATTCTAGTTGCCATTGGATTGTGGTTTTATCACGACGATTGTAAGCGTCACCCCCTATAGAGATCAGAAAGAGGAAAAACAAATGGTCATCACAATTATTATTCTAGTTGTCATTGGATTGATAATGTATCACGACGATTGTAAGCGTCACCCCCTATAGAGCAGGGCTAGTCCATAAATATGGGTATGGCACACGAACAAGATATAAGCCATATTCTAACAAACTCAGCCCTGCCGAGGTCATTGACCTTTGGTGGGGCTTCTTTTTTGGAGACCATAATGTCGCTTCTACCACAACAAAAGAACAATCTGCAGCGTGATATCCGTCAGCTAGATATCGCAATCAGAAGGGCCACCAAGCGTAACAATACCGTCAAGGCCGACGATCTTACATGGAAGCGTGGATATATGGTCGAGATGTTGGCCGATGTCTGTGATAGCATGGAAAGATATTGACATATCAATATTGCCTCTATATACTCCCATCATGATGACAGAACGAATTGGGAATTGAATGAATACGTTTTTTATCTCTGACCTACACCTAGGTCACATCAACATGATCAAGTTTCGGGATGAGAACGGGAAATTAAACCGTCCAAATCCCGAGACCGGCGAAGCGTTCGAGGACGTGGATGAAATGCATGCCATGCTGATCAAGCGATGGAATGAGAAGGTAACCCCTCGTGATCGTGTGTATGTATTGGGCGACATTGTATTTCCCAAGGAGGCATGGTCGATCCTAGACGAGTTCAACGGGCAGAAAATTCCTGTGCTGGGCAACCATGATCGACACCATGACGAAATCAAGGGGCGATTTGAGCGCATCTATGGGGCCATCGACATGGGCAGTGCGGTATGTACACACATTCCCGTGCATACAAGCCAGCTGGAATACCGCTGGCAGCTGAACATTCACGGCCATACGCACCATCATAATCTGATCGATCATAGATATTTGAATGTCTCGGTAGAGGCGGTTGACTTCTACCCTATCAGTGCGGATGAAATTACCGACATCGCCACTGGCCGAGGCTTTAAAGATTTCAAATTGAGGGTGCGATAGTGGCACGAATTTATTACTGGATTGGATGCGGTGCGTACCAGATTAGCATCTTGCTTGATTGGTGCGCATTTGCATTTGCTGATGGTTATCAATGGGCAATGGGAAAATCACGTGAGTGCGACACTCACAACAAGGTATGGACTCTTCCCCCTGAAGAAGAAGAATAAGATGGCGACCTATAAACATTTCACGCTGGTCAACACAGCGACCAAAGAAACTAAGAAAGTTCTGGCTTCATATGAAGAGCTAGAGGAACTTCTCGCAACAGAAGAATATGCCGATTGGGAAGTTGATCGGCCAAATAATTTCGGGACCGCCCCCGGTATCCTCTGGGGAGGAACGGGTACTCTCGGAAAACTAGATGATGGCTTCAATGATCGCCTAAAGGAAATCAAGAAGTATGCCGGGAAAACTGGCACTGTGGAAACCAAGTAAGTTAACCACATTAATAAGAAGACATAAATGTCCAAACAAAAAATGTCCAAACTCAGACAAGAAAGCCTGAGTGAAGTTACCCCAATGACTCGCAATCAAGAGATTGCATTTGAATACTGGGACGACGGTAGCAATCTAGTCCTAAATGGTAGTGCTGGCACCGGCAAGACCTTTATCGCTCTGGCGATGGCCCTAGAGGAAGTTCTGGACCCCAAAAGTCCGTATGACCGGGTGACAATCGTTCGGTCAGTGGTCCCTACCAGAGATATCGGCTTCCTTCCCGGCTCCGAAGAAGAAAAGATCGAGGTATACGCAACTCCCTACATCCAACTGTGTTCTGAGCTGTTCAACGATAAGAATGCGTGGATGAAGCTCAAGGCATATGGGATGGTGGAGTTTGAAAGCACCAGCTTTGCCCGGGGACATACATGGGACCGCACAATTATCATTCTGGACGAATTCCAAAACCTGACCGGCCACGAGGCAGACACTATTATCACTCGCCTAGGGAATAATGCAAGGCTGATCATCTGCGGAGATTACTTCCAGACTGATCTGGTGCGTAAGGACGACAGGGACGGCTGTAAGGCATTCCTGCACATCCTTAGCAAGATGACTGGCGTCGAAGAAGTCACGTTTACTTGGACGGATATTGTCCGCTCTGGTCTGGTCCGGGATTACATTATGACCAAGGAGCAAATTAAACGGGATGGCGAGGTTGCAATCCCGTTCTAACTGTGATATAATAGATTATGATTTTAAACAACCCAATTAAAGTTCCATGCCGTGACATGGAATCAGAAACCAGTGAAGACGGCTTCCGGATTTACACCACACCGGATGGAGTCCGGATGCCGTCTATCACATCTGTTTTGAAAGACTACAACAAGAAAGCAATCGAGGATTGGAAAGAACGGGTAGGCGAGGAAGAAGCCGCCCGAGTCCTCCACGTTGCGGGCTGGCGTGGTTCGGCGGTACATGAGGCCCTTGAGAACTATCTGCTAGGGAAGCCATACGAAACCGACAATTATCCGGTCATGCGCCGGTTCTCCCAAATCAAAGAAGTGTTGGAAGGGAACATGACAGAGTGGAATTCTCTGGAAGTCTCCCTCTATTCTGACATGCTTGGTGTTGCTGGCCAGTCTGATCTGGTCGGCGTCTTCCAAGATCAGCGGTCTATCATCGATTTCAAGACGGCCCGCAAGCGCAAGAAGAAGGCTTGGATTCACAGCTACTTTCTACAGTGCGCATTTTACGCCTTTGCCTACTATGAGCGCACAGGAATTTTCATCCCTCAGCTTGTAGTGATCGTCGCCAATGCTCAGGGTGGCCCTGATGTTTTTGTCGAGAAGCTGGAAGACTGGCTTCCTAAATTGGTTAAGTATATTGCAGAATGGAAAGATGCACATGACATTTCATGAATTTGTTCGGCTGATGGAAGAACAGAATTCGGCTACCATAAATACTGGTAAAACACACGGAGTTTACCATGCCAAATCAAAAGAACAAAGACAAGAAGCCCGCACCAAAGGCTCCAGTCGAAGACATTAATTACAGCTTCAAGGCCGATATTGCCGAAATCATTAAGGCAAATGCCAAGCTGCACCGCACCTTGATCGAGCAATCTCCAGACCTGCGTGGCATCCATCGTAAGTTTATTGGGGCAGCGCTTAACGTTACCCTAGCTGATGTCAAGATGTTGGCCCGCATTTCTATCAAGGATGTAGTGTTTGAGTCTCTGGACGACACGACAGACATGAAGGCCCCCGATAAGACAACGATCAAGATTCCGGCCAAGCTTACCACGAATATTGATAAGGAAGGCGCAGCGGCGCTCAAGGCAGTCATCCGGGACCTGAACATTCTCCTGTCCAAGATCAATGAGGCCATCCAGAATTACCTCAAGAATACGCCCATCATCCGGCCCAACCTGCGTGGTACTGCTGGCCGAGCGCTGGCCGAGGTGATCCAAAACATCTCACGTATGCGCTCTGACGTGCTAGAGGGGGACTACGAGGCCGAAGTACAGGCCGATGAGGCCCAAGATGTGGCAGAGCAGATTGCGCTCGTGCACGAGGCCACAGATGCCCGCTTCGAATATGCCGCCCTGATGCAAAGAGCCTCCAGATGAAGCGCTGGCATGTGCTAGACGCACTGATCAAGCGTAATGGCTTTAAATCGGTCGTAGAGCTGGGAATATGGAAGGGGGCCACAATGGCACCCCTTCTTGCATTGAACCCTGACATTAAGTATATTGGCATTGACCTGTATGCGCCTCAACCAGACGGAGAATGTGAGACATATCTTCCGGATGATAATGGCCATGCGTGGGACCATGAAGCCTATTATGACAATGCCATGCGGATCGTCGAAGCGCACCCAAACGCAACCGTAATCCGAGATTATACGACGGCTCCCGAGGTTCTGGATTCCATTCCAGCGGGATCGATTGACCTTGTGTTTATAGACGCAGACCATTCCTATACTGGAGCGAGAGCTGACATTGATGCGTGGTTGACAAAGATTCGCCCGGGTGGTATTATATGCGGACATGATTACTGTAACGATTTTCCGGGAGTAATGGAAGCTGTTGATGAAAGCTTCGCCGGACGGGTAAAGTTATATGACGACACCGTATGGGCGGTAGTCGTATCGGAGAATGATAATGAATGTTGCATACCTGACAGGAACAAACACAACTCAACTTGATATCACGGGATCGTGGTTTCTGCCACGTCTGGCCGAACACACCGAAGTTGACATTCTGTGTTACGATTTCGGATTGGAGAATGGCGAGGCCCGCATCTTGGAAGGAGAAGATTCTCCACGTCGCTGGCGTGTTATCCAAGATGGAGTAGCTGGATGGAAGATTCCCAGCGATAAGTATCCGTGGTTCTTCAAGCCTGACGCTATTCAGCACGCCTTGCTTGAGCTTGGATATGATAAGGTCATCTGGATTGACAATGATGTTGAAGTCCGGGGAAGTTTCGATCACATTTTCGACACGATTGAAACTGGGAAGCTTATGCTAGCGGATGACTGGTATGCGAGCAAGGGGTATCCCGGCATGAAAAATACCGGGGTTGTTGGAGCATGCGCCGAAAGTCTCTCAATTTTGGAAGCATGGATTTGGGCATGTGAAGTAGGCCAGCGCCGAGGGGATCAGGAAGCTTTGTATTCATGGCTTCAAAAGGATGAAACTCGCTGGGAATTTATTTCACACATGCCCATCAAATACAACACGACGAGGCTCCATATACAGGCACATCCCGAAGTCGAGGAAGGTGCTGTAGGGATTCACTGGACTGGTCCCGTTGGCAAGGCTCATATCCGGGACATGATGAATGACTAGGCCTAGAATCCTTGTATGTGGCGGGAGAGACTTCTCGAACGGTAAGTTCCTGTTTTGGTTCATGGACAATCTATGTGAGGAGCGTGGCTGGCTCACCGAAAAATACCCCGATGGTAGTCGCCTTCCTGCGGTAGATGTGATACACGGCGGTGCACGTGGCGCTGATGCCCTTGCAGGAGTCTGGGCGATTGCGGCTTCCATTAAGCCGACTGTGTATAAGGCCGACTGGAAACGCTACGGAAAGAAGGCAGGCCCGATTCGAAACGCACAGATGTTGGCAGAGGGCAGGCCCGATATTGTTGTCGCATTCCCGGGCGGCACTGGCACGGCCCATATGGTGCAACTTGCCAAGGAGGCGGGGCTTGAGGTAGTGGAGATAACCAATGGGAATGGCGGTGACTGAACATGGGGCGTACATAAAATGAAAACAACTGAAGTTTTCGGACTGATTGCGTGCTTCGGCCTAGTTCTGTTTGTGGTAGCACTAGCAAGCACACTCATAGGCGCTGCCACGCTATTTACGGTGCCTGTTATGCATGTCGTGGCACCCGTTGCAGCAATTACATTTCTGGCAATGGTATTTGGAATGGCGACTGCATATGACTAAGATCGCCATCATAGGGAACGGCCCGAGCAGAGAGATATACAGGAGGTTGCACTCCTGCTATGATGTAGTGATAGGCTGTAACTATCCTGATGTGCCTGTCCAGTATTCTGCGATGGTTGACGCCCATGCGGCGAAATATGTCCGGCAGAAGGCAATGATGCACCACCGCTTGAAAGAATTTAAGCTCATTCTTGGTGCCAGATGTATAAATAGCCTTGGAAGCTTCAAGGATGTGCCGGGCGGAAGTCAGACATTGGCCGAGTGGCTTTGTTCTGAGGGACATGTCGAGGACATCGTGACATACCCGGAAGAGTTTTGTGGAGAGGGGGATAGCCAAAAGTATTTTTCCTCTGGCCATATGGCGTTCTTTTGGGCAACGGAGAATTACCCAAATGCGTCAATCGACATGTTCGGGTTCGATTCGCTATTCACAGGCGACCACGGGGTTACCCTGTCCAGAGAAATACTGCGGGACGGGCTGGCCAAAGAGAGGTCTCTGCAAGAAGCGAATAGTACGGTAACCGTATGGGAAGAAAACTGGGAGCGATTGCTCAATGAACAATATTACAATTCCGTGGCATTTCACGGGTACGAGGGTGACAGAACCCCACACTTTAGAGAGCGCCGACTTGCAGTACGGCTCTGGAACAGTCCGGGTTAGGACTGTGCAGATTAGATACTTCACGCCGAATGAGTTCCAAGGGTTCTGGGCGCTTATGGATAAGTCCCTTCTAGCTCTGCTGGATGAATTCCGCCACCGCTGGGGCGCACCCGTTCGCATTTCCCCGGCACAGGGCGCAGTTGGCCGCACTTACGGCAGCGGCTTCCACAATTACCGCAAACACGGCTCTGTGAAGGCCGTAGACGTTTTCCCGGAAGGTCTGAGAACCAAAGAAGATTATGACCGGGCCAGAGAAATCCTTGTTGCAGTCAAGGGGGATTTAGGAATTCCTGATATTGGGATTGGCCTATATCCCGACTGGAAACCGGCCCCGGGCCTACATATTGATGTGGGAGACAGAGGGAAAGATGACGGGATCGGAGAATGGTCCGGCCTTGCGACTGGCCCCAATGGCGAACAACAGTATTTTTCTATAACGGATGGCAGAAATGCACTTGACTGAAGAACAAAAAACCTTTATTGCTAAGCTAGATAAAACTCGCCACTACAAAGTGGAGGGTAGAAGCTACACCCATGTTACACCAGACATGATGACTCCTGCTGATATCAATCAGCTGATGGAAAAGTCCCAAGGGCTAGTTGACATTACCGAGGGAAGCATTATGCATACAGGACAAATGATTCTATAATGCGTATCGACCACTACGGACCAAATGAAACCGGAAGAGACTTCGTTGTTGGAGATATCCACGGAAGCTATACCTTGCTTATGGATACTCTAACTGATATCGGGTTCGATTTCGAGGATGACCGGCTTTTCTCGGTCGGTGACTTGGTGGACCGTGGTAAGGAAAACTGCCGTGTCCTGCGCCTTGCCCTTGATGCAGATTGGTTCATTCCTGTCCGAGGCAACCACGAAGAAATGTTCTTTGAGGGCGTCCTTGGTGGAGATGCTGCATATCTGTATCACCACGGGAAATGGATCAAGAGGGAATCGTATAAGAGCTGGGGTATGAGTCGGCAAGAGATTGCGATTGCTGCCAGTCTCCTCGATGAACGACTGCCCATTGCTATTGAAATCACGCATGCCAATGGCAAGCGCTATGGGATTACTCATGCGGGCGTTCCTAATTTCGAATGGGAAGATGCTTTACTGAATAGGTTCTATCTCCAATGGGACAGGCGGATATTTCTCTCTGGAGTGAAAGAGCCAGTGAAAAATATCGATTACGTGTTTCATGGCCATACCCACGCCACGTCGGATCAGCCTTTGCGAGTTGCTAACCGCATCTATCTTGACACCAGCGTCTGGATTACCAAGAAGCTGGTAATCCACGAGATTGGAACAGAAGACACAATAGGCGATTGCTCGAATAAACTTATTTTTGCAAACGCCGATTGACACACAAAACTTGAACTGGTATAGTTCGATCTTCAGAACTTACCCCCTACAACATGGAGACATAATGAAACTACTATCTGCACTTATTTTGCTACTCATTTCTATTGCCACATTTCTATATGCAGGCGTTGTGCTGCAGTATGGCTGGAATGAGCTTCTAGCTTTTCCCGAGCTGACATACATTTCCTCGCTGGCGATCATCACACTTTTCGGTCTGATCACTTCCCCGGCGACCGTCGTCAGTTCGGTGAACCAAAATATGCTGCTAGCAGCGTCGGCGCAAGCCCCGGGCGGATTTAACGAAACCCATCGCAACTGGGTAATTCGCCTCGCCTATTTGTTTGCGGTAGCACTCAGCCACCTCACGCTTTTCCTTCTCACTCAATTCTAGGAGTTATACAATGAACTTTGGTACAATCGTCGCAGTATTGGCAATCTTTTTCATCTGGCTCACTTCACTCGCCGCCTATGTCACCCATGTGGTGGTGTCGATCCAATCGGAACAGTGGTTCCTGCTCCTCTTCGGAATGATCGCATTCCCGGTTGGTATCATCCATGGGATCGGCAACTGGTTCGGAGCATTCTAAGCATACCAGCCATGCATAATTAGCACTTAATTAGGCCCTCTCTGACTGCCGGTATACAATAAATATCGGTAAGAAGAGAGGGCCTAATGTCATTTATAAAAACAACAATTCTGAGTGGACTGTTAATCATTACATCTATGCTTAGTGGATGCTCAGAGGCTTCAAGCGAACAACTTAGTCCGCAAGGCCATATAGAAACTATAGTCAATAACGTAAGTGAATATTACGGCGTTACTCCACCAGCGATAGAATACGACCAAGTGCTGGACGACACGGGCGACACATTGGGACATATGCAATGTCGCCTCGATGGATCAGACTGTGTGCTGCGCTTTCGCTACTGCGTTCTGGAGATGTCACCATACTGGCGAGCAAATCTGGCCGCACACGAAGCCGCACATTACGTCAATGGCATTGTCAACAGCACGTATGACCACGGGCGGGAATGGAAGTCGATCCTACGGGATACTGGCTGGCGGGTGTACGAAACGTATCCGGATAAAAACACCGACCCGTGTTGACATACCACAGCTGAGTTGATATATAGTCTCCAACACAGGAGATTGTTATGGGCGATGTTTCATTCGAAAAAGCTGACATGACCGCAGAGTACCTTGAGCATTTGGCTAGGGTCGCTGGGGCTAGGCTGAATGGTTTCCTTAATTCTATGGTGCATCGTTACCATACGCAGGGGATCGACTCATTTACTGAATCTATGTTCAACAGTCTGCTCCCATATGCGTATGCATATTCTCAGGTGAAGGACGCCGGAGAGCCAACAGAAACCCCGGGGCGCATTGTCCACTTGAATCTGCGGCTAATCTACACAAGCGCACGCATGAGTACTTATGGAACTTTGTATAAGCGACTTTTTGTCGATACGTCTGGGTACCTGTATTCTAGTAGAAGTTCTTTGAGAACCCTCACAGCTGGATACAAATCCGACCCAATCGACCCCGGCTGGGCTGGTTTTTCTCCCTCTCACCCCCCTAAGCTCAGCTACCTGATACAAGCACAGGTGAAGACAATCGAAGAAGATTGGAACGTGCGTCTTCCGGCCACAATCCTACACCAAATGAAACCAATTCCGAGGTAAATATTATGTCAACAGTACCGCTAAGCTACACCAAATTTTCAGGCCCTCTTGAGATGGTGGACATTATTAATCGCCTGCAATATCAGCTTCGATTGGTCGAACTTCTTCATGAAGCCGACTTTGAGCTTGACGGACGCATCCGAGCAATGTATGTTCCTCTGCAGAGGCACCTCATTCATATGGAAAGGCTTTATGATGCAGTATATGGAGAAGTCCTATCAGATTGGATTCAAATCGACCTTGAAAAAGTTCACGTCGATCTGGAACTTGTTTCGTATGCAACTATCCTCCTACATGAATCATTTGAAAGCATCACCCAAGGCATTAGTGATATTGCTGGTGTTGATGTCCGGGATATCCTCGACGAGCTACCATCCGAAAATATGTTCGGAACTGGCGTCTCTGAATCCTTCAATTGAATTGATAGAAAGCGACTACATTCCGACACCAACTGTTGAGTTTGTGGGCTTTACTGGAGAGCTGCCGATTGCCGCAGATTACCGGTCTCCATTTGAGAATGAGCTTTCCTGCATTGCATTGAACGTATACCATGAAGCTCGTGGCTCAACAATCGAAGACCAAATTGCAACGGCCCACGTGGTGATGAACCGGGTAGCATCTTCCCGCTACCCGGATACCCCATGTGAAGTCGTGTACCAGCCATACCAGTTTAGCTGGACTCACGATGAAATTCCCAATATGCCGAGAGATGATTCCGCATATGAACTGGCGAAGGTGGTTGCAACTCAAGTAATGTTTGGGTACACTGAGGACATTACTGGTGGGGCTACTCACTATCATACAACTGAAATAAATCCATATTGGTCTAGATACTCTGTGAACGAGACCGTTATTGGCGCTCACATTTACATGAATCTTACGAGGTAATTCAATGGCCGCTAGAAAGAAAACTCCATCTCGGGTAGAGACCCGAGACAAAAAGAAGATGTACGACGCAGAGTACATGGGCGAAGAGCCTGAGTGGGATGGCGTCACATTTCGGAATGACAGCGCCAGACGTGTTGCGAAAATCGCTGCGTTCAATTGGTACAATTATTTCCGGCCTGAAATTTCCGCCTATCGCAAAGACATCAAGGATTGGATCAAGCAGAGCGCCAAGGTTAATGGCAGCACTGTTTCTTCATCAGTCGCAACCAAAGTTGAATCTGTCCAAGCCGCCAAACTTATGGCGATGAGTCTGCGTGGATGGGAGCTGAGTGAAGAGGAGCTTCTTCTGATTGACGGTGCCATTATGAAGGCCGTCATTGAAAGCGAGAAGCCTGCACCCATCCCGGAAGAAGCAAGCGCACCCGAGCAGGGTCTGCGGTTTGTTTCGCCTCCCCGCCTTCTGATTGATCTAGATGACATGGAAGATCGCTGGATGGATGGCGAGCCTGCCGAGATTTCAATTGTGGCCAGACAAGAGATAAACAAGGACACCAAAGTATCTCTGAGTAGCTATGCGATTCCGTGGGTGGAAGGTCGCCTTGCAGAGTATACCGAGGAGTGGGAGAAGGAAGCATATCCCGATGTCACCATCAAAGAACGGAACCGCCGGGCCAAGTATCTAAGAGGTGCCCTGAAAGAACTTAATGGACTGGTTGCTGATAAGAGGGCCGTGCGCAAGAAGCGGGCACCAACAGTAGCTGCACAGGCCAAGGGGTTTGTATGTCTGGCCGAGAGTGTCGTTTACAAGGTCAAGAGCGTACCGCTGAAGGGCATCATTGGTGCCGAGAGGGTCTTCCTATTCAATGAGAAGTATCGCACTCTGACAGAGCTTGTTGCGCTTCCGGGAGGTTTCTCTGGAAAGGGCATGGCGATCACCAATGTCGATATGACCCAGAGCCGGACCACAACGCTGAGAAAGCCCCTTGACATCCTGCCCAAGGTATGCAAGAATGCGCTTCGTACCATCCACAAGACGTGGAACGGTCTGACAACCAAAGACACCGAGGCAAATCCTCGCCTCAATAGAAACACCGTGATTGTAAGGGTGATGTGATAATCACAGATGTACTTACCTTTGTCATTCTCAAGTCCCCCTCTGGCCATTTGATGACCGAGGGTATCAAAGCCTTTGACTTCGAAGAGTGCCTCCAATTTCCATTTTACATCTGAGGATACCCTTAGTGAACAAACAAAGCACTTGCAATAGCTGAGCTGCTGTGATACAATACACGTTGAATCAAAAATAATTATACGGAGTTGGTAATATGTTTGGAATGAAGAAGAGGAATCTGGGCAAGGCGCTCAACCGCCACATGAAGGCGCTCGACCGCCACATGGATGAAGTTGTCCAAGAAATTCGCCAGATCGCACAACACTTAGAAGACCACCCTAGGTATGCCGAATGGAATCGGGCACGGGAACACAACAAGGAAATTTTCAACAGTCACACTCTGCATTCGTTTTCTGTAAATGCCGAGCTTATCGGGGAGACCAAACTCTATAAGGTATCGAAAGTTTTTCTTCCTTTGATGCGTTGTACCCCAGACGAACTGTCTGAATTCACAGCCGACAAGCTTCTAGAAGAAGTTCCGCCTAGAAAGGTCGGAGATAAGTGGCTCTATATTCCTAACGAATGTGATTGGTTTGAACTGAAGCCAGACGCCGAGGATCGCTTCAAAGAAGAAATTCGCAAGCACAATGAGGTCGCACTACCCAAAGCCAAGTCTGTGATGCATGTCGATGATATCAATGACGTGATCGACGATGCTATTGGTGAAATGTACCCATATATTCCAAAGGCCGACCGGTATTCGGCGCACATCGACGCCACATTTGCAAAAAGGTATGGTCGCAAAATGACCAACCTCGAATTCCTGATTATGCAAAGTCTATTCAAGAAAAGTAATCAGACCGACGAGA
>OBPS01000047.1_pt1 | contig 17329 bp, 17 predicted proteins | sample 1534661 | NCBI WGS metagenome assembly OBPS01 (sample SAMEA3275493, study PRJEB22092) | marine metagenome | biome: ENVO:00000447 marine biome; feature: The site is in the outerpart of the Oslofjord; material: ENVO:00002010 seawater | collected 2014-06-20T10:00:00+00 | depth 1 m
GTTTTTTCATTATGAAACGAAGAACCGCGAAACGTCGTAAAACTGACGGCGAACCGTCGTCAAACTGACGTACAGCGCGTGTATCCGGGGCGGATACTCACGGGTTCAACCGCGCGCCGCGCGCTCTGTCCCGGGACGCAGGCACGGGCGCTGATCGCGATGACGCACACACCGACACTCGAGCAGGGACGCGGCGATCGCTCGCGGATGCCGGCACGGGTCCGTCTGGTCATTCGCGGCGTCGAACTGGGTCTGCTGGTCGCCCTGACCTTCATTCTGGCCCGGCTGATCTGGCTGATCGCCTTCGGGGCCAGCGCCAGCGATTTCCAGCAGGACAGTTTCGAGGCCGGCGCCGGTTCGCGCGGCGGATCTGCCTACGTCGCCGATATGACCCGCTTGCGCGAGACTCACCTCTTCGCCGATCCGCGTACCGGCACGGTTGATCGGACCGAGCCGGACCTGGTTCCCGAAACCCGCCTCGCCCTGGTGCTGCGGGGGGTGCGCCGTGGCGCCACGCCCGAGGCCGGGGGCGCGATCATCCAGACACCGGACAATCGCCAGCGCTTCTTTCGCGTCGGCATGGAGATCCTCGATGGCGTGACGCTGGAGGGGGTGCATGTGGATCATGTCCGGATCAGCCGCCGCGGCATCGCCGAAGTCCTTTACCTGCGACCCGAGGACGCCGCAGCCGCGCGCGAGACAGCGCCGTCCGGCGTCGCCGCTCCGGCCTCCCGCAGCCAGCCTGCCGCCGACCGTCGCGGCCAGCTCCACGACGTCGCCGGCCTGTTCCAGGTTCGCGGCCTGTATGCCGGTGACAGCCTGACCGGCTACCGCATCGAGAGCGGCAATGCCGACATGCTGGCCGTGCTCGGCCTGCGTGTCAGCGATGTCGTGACCGCCATTGATGACCGCCCGGTTGCCGCGATCGGTGACCTGCAGGCCTTGCTCGACCGCAATGCCGGCGGCGAGGCGATCCGTTTTTCCATTACCCGGGGCGGTCTGCCCCTGACCCTGTCGAGGACCTTGCCGCAATGACCCTGTTTGCGAAATCCGCCCTCGCGGCGCTGTGCGCCCTGACCCTGCTGGTGGCCGTGCCTGTCGCCCGGAGCGAGGCCCAGGACCAGGTGGTCAATTTCAACCAGGCCGAGATCCAGGCCGTCATCGACGATGTCTCGGCGGTGACCGGCTATACCTTCATCGTCGACCCCAATGTGCGCGGCCGGGTGACCATCACCTCGCAGGCGCCGCTGACCGCCGACCAGTATTTCCAGGTCTTCCTCTCGACCATGCGGGTGCATGGCTACACCGTGGTGCCGACCGCGTCGGGCGCCTACCAGATCGTGCCTGACCAGGCCGGAGCGCGTTCGGCCAACCCGGTCAATTCCAATCTGCGCGGCGACCAGTATGTGACCAGCGTGGTCCGGCTCAACCACGTCGCCTCGCGTGACGCGCTGGCCGTGGTGCGGCCGCTGGTCGGCGCCCAGGGCAGCGTCAATGCGACCGAGACCGGCAATGTGCTGGTGATGGTCGACTATGCCGAGAATATCGCCCGCCTGCGTCAGGTGATCCGCGATCTCGACCGCGACACTTCGGTGGTCGAGATGGTCGAGCTGGCCAATGTCTCGGCCGCCGACATGACCCGTATCCTGCAGCAGATGCGGACCCGCTCGGCGACCGGCGAGGACGAGGTCGCGTTCAATGTCGCGATCGCGCCGATCCCGGCCTCCAACACGGTCCTGTTGCGCGGCAATCGCGCGGCGGTCGACCAGATGATCGCCCTGGTGCGCCGGGTCGACAGTGTCAGCCAGTCCAACCAGAGCTTTCGCGTCATCTATCTCAGCCATGCCGATGGCGAGGATCTCCTGCCAATCCTGCAGCAGGTCGTCGACACGCTGGCCTCGAGCGATGGCGTCAGCCGCTCGCCGTCCGTCTCGCACCATGCGCCGACCAATTCGCTGGTCATCAATGCCGAGCCCGACGTCCAGCGCCAGCTCGAACTGGTGATCCGCCAGCTCGACATCCGCCGTCCGCAGGTCCTGGTCGAGGGCATCATTGTCGAGATGTCCGATGATACGGCTTATGAGCTGGGTGTGCAGATGCTGCTGGCCGGCGGCGAGGGCGACGCCCCGCTGGCGATGACCCGTTTCTCCTCGACCAATCCCGACTTGCTGGCGATCACCGGCGCGGCGGCCTCGCCGGGGGATGACGCCAGCGACCTCAATGTCTCGCTGCGCCAGGCGGCGATCAATTCGCTGCTCTCGGCAACCGGCGGCACGCTCGGTTTCGGCGGCCAGAATGGCAGCGGCAATCTGTTCGGCCTGGTTCTCAACGCGGTCGAGAGCGATGTGAATTCCAACGTGCTGGCGACGCCCTCCATCCTCGCGCTCGACAATGAGGAAGCCTCCTTCCTGTCCGGCCAGGAAATCCCGGTCACCACCGGCGAGGCGCTCGGCTCGAACAATACCAACCCCTTCCGCACCGTGGATCGCCAGGAAGTCGGCGTGAAACTCACGGTCCGCCCGCAGATCACCGAGGGCAATACGGTGCGCCTCTATATCGAGCAGGAAGTCTCCTCGGTGGCCGGTGCGGTCAATGCGGCCTCGACCGACCTGATCACCAACAAGCGCCAGATCTCGACGACGGTGCTGGCCGACAATGGCGAGATCATCGTGCTCGGCGGCCTGATCCGCCAGGAGGATGAAGTCTCGGAGACCGGTGTGCCGGGCCTGCGCCGCCTGCCCGGTGTCGGACGTCTCTTCCGCTCCGAGGGAACCCAGCGCCGCCGCACCAATCTGATGGTTTTCATCCGCCCGACCATCATCCGCTCGGAAGCCGACATGCAGGCGCTGACGGATAATCGCTATGACTTCATCCGCTCGGCCCAGATCGCCGGCAGCGAGAACGGTACCAGCTCGCTGGAGTCGATCGTCGAGATGATGCTGGTCGAAATGGGCCAGGACGCCGTGGCCTCGCGGGAGACAGCGGGTGACTGAAACCGCTGACATCGCCGACGCCGCTCGCGCCGTAGCCGATGATGCGGCCGGCCGGACCCCGGTTACCTACGCCTTTGCGCGCCAGAAAGGTGTCGCTTTCCAGCCGGCGACCGGGAGCGGTGAGGCGGCGGTCTTCCTCTTGCGCAGCGGTTCGGATCGCCGGGCCCTGCTGGAGCTGCGCCGGGTCGTGGGACGGAGCTGTCCGGTGCGCGAATGCGCTGCGGACGCGTATGACCGGGCGCTGTCCGACATCTATGCCTATTCCGGCCTCGGGGCCGACACGCTCGACAGTGCCGACGCGGGCGATGACAGCCTGACCCGCCTGATCGACGAGATGCCGCGTACCGAGGATCTGCTCGACAGCAATAGCGATGCGCCGATCATCCGCCTGATCAATGGCATGATCGCCGAGGCCGTCCGCACCGCCGCCTCCGACGTCCATGTCGAACCCTTCGAGGACCGCGTCTCGATCCGCTACCGGGTCGATGGCGTGCTGCACGAGACGGCCTCCGTGCCGCCGCGCCTCGCCGCGCCGCTGGTCTCGCGGATCAAGGTCATGGCCCGGCTCGACATTGCCGAGAAACGCATTCCCCAGGACGGTCGCCTGTCGATCACCTTGGGCGGGCAGTCGGTCGATGTCCGCGTCTCAACCCTGCCGTCGCGGCATGGCGAGCGGGTCGTGCTGCGCCTGCTGGACAATTCCGCGGCTCGCCTGCGGCTCGACGATCTCGGCATGCCCGCGGCGATGCTGGACGAGATGAAGGCGGCGCTGGCCCAGCCCAATGGCATCATCCTGGTGACCGGCCCGACCGGTGCCGGCAAGACCACCACCCTCTATGCCGGGCTCAATCGTCTCAATGAAGAGACCCGTAATATCCTGACCGTCGAGGACCCGGTCGAGTACGCCATCGACGGGATCGGCCAGACCCAGGTCAATGCCAAGGTCGGGATGACCTTTGCCGCCGGCCTGCGGGCCATCCTGCGGCAGGACCCGGACATCGTCATGATCGGCGAGATCCGCGATGCCGAGACCGCCCAGATCGCGGTCCAGGCCAGCCTGACCGGTCACCTTGTCCTGTCCACCGTGCACACCAATTCGGCGGTCGCCGCGATTGCCCGGCTGCGTGACATGGGTGTGGAGAGCTATCTGCTGGCCTCGACCCTGACCGCCATCATCGCCCAGCGCCTGGTCCGGCGCCTGTGCGGTCACTGCCGCGAGGCCTACGTGCCCGAAGCTGCCGAGCACGCCCTGCTCGGCCTGAGCGGTCCGGCCGGGGTCACGCTCTACCGGCCGACCGGTTGTGCCCATTGCAAGCAGACCGGCTATGACGGCCGGACCGGTGTCTACGAGCTGGTGCGTGTCGACGAGACGCTGCGCAAGCAGATCCATGATGATGCCCGCGAGAGCGATATGGCGGCGCACGCCTTCGCCCATCGCCCGACCCTGTTCCGCAACGGCGTCGACCTTGCGCTGGCCGGGACGACCAGCCTGGCCGAAGTGCTGCGCGTCTGCCGCGAGGAGGGCGAGCGTCATGCCGGCGTTTGAGTATGAAGCCCTCGATGCCCGCGGCAAGAAGGCGCGCGGGCTGATCACCGCTGACAGCGCGCTGGCGGCACGGCGCGCGTTGCGCGGCCGGGCCATGGCGCCGCTTTCCATCCGCGAGGCCGAGACGCGCCGGGGTGTGGGGTCCGCTGAGGGCACCGGGGCCAGCCTGATGGACCGTCTGCGCCAGCAGGACCTGTCGGCGCGCGAACGCATGCTGGTGACCCGCCAGATGGCCAGCCTGCTCGGGGCTGGCATGCCGGTCGCCGAATGCCTCGGACTGCTCGCCGAGCAGGGCGGCCGCCATCACATGCGCCGCGTCCTGATGGCCGTGCGCGCCCGGGTCTCGGAGGGTGAACGCCTGTCCGACGCGATGCAGGCCTTCCCCAAATCCTTCCCCGCCGTCTATCGCGCCATGGTCGCGGCCGGCGAGGTCGCGGGCGGGCTGGACCAGGTGCTGGCCCGACTGGCCGACTATCTGGAGAAGGAGGAGGCGGTCGCCAACCGGATCACCGGCGCCCTGATCTATCCGCTTGTGCTGAGCACCGTCGCGGCCGGTGTGGTGACCCTGCTGATGACCTTCGTCGTCCCGCGCATCGCCGAACAATTCACCGGCATGGGCATGTCCATGCCGGCCCTGACCCGTTTCATGATCGCCGCCTCCGGTTTCTTGAGCGCGGGCTGGCCGCTCATCCTGGCCGGCTTGCTCGCCCTGATCGCGGGCGGTGTCCTCGCCCTGCGCCAGCCGGCCACGCGCCTGCGACTGGACGCGGTGGTGGCGCGCCTGCCCGGTCTGGGGAGCTTCCTGCGCCAGGTCGAATCCGCGCGCTTTGCCCGCACCATGGGCATCCTGATCGAGAGCGGGGCGATCCTGCCCGATGCCCTGCGTGCGGCGACACGGGCGACCCGGAATCTCGCATTCCGGGACCGGCTGAAGACCGTCCTTGTCGAGGTCGAGAGCGGCCGCTCGCTGACCGATGCGCTGCGGGCCCGGACCTGGTTTCCGGCCCTGATGCTGTTCATGGTCGCTGCCGGCGAACGCTCGGGCGCGCTGGGGGAAATGTTCCGCCGCGCCGCCGACCAGATGGACCAGGAAACCGACGGCGCCATCACCGTGGGTCTCAATCTGCTCGAGCCCGGGATCATCCTTGTTCTGGGCGGCGTGGTCGTGGTGATCGTGCTCTCGATCCTGCTGCCCATCCTTCAACTCAACACTTTGGCTCTAGGCTAGGGAGGCGTCGATGACCGACCATCTCGCTCACACCGCACATGGCGACGAGACCGACCGCGAAGCCGGTTTCTCGCTGCTCGAAATTCTGATCTCGATCACCATTCTGGGTCTGCTGGCGACGATCGTCGTGATCAATGTCCTGCCGGCCCAGGACCAGGCCATGGTGCAAAAGGCCCGTACCGATATCGCGACGCTGGAACAGGCCCTCGATGCCTACCGCATGGACATGCGTGAATATCCCTCGTCCGAGGCCGGCCTTGTCGCCCTCACCATGCCGCCGCGCGACGGGGCCGAGCGCTATCGTGATGGCGGCTATATCCGCCGCCTGCCGAGCGACCCCTGGGGCAATCCCTACCAGTATGTCTATCCCGGCCGGAACGGCATGATGGACATCTTCTCGCTCGGCCGCGATGGCCGCGAGGGTGGCGACGGCCTCGACGCGGATATCGGCAACTGGCAGGGCTGATGCAGGCCCGGTCGCCATATGCCAGCCGGGAGGCCGGTCTGTCGCTGATCGAAATCCTCGTCGGGATCTCGATCCTGGCGATTGTCGCCTTTGCCGTGACCCTGACCATGGCCCCGACGCGCACGCCCTTGCAGGCGGCGTCGGATGCCCTGTCGGCGCGGCTGCAGGTGGCGCGCGACGAAGCGATCATCTCCGGTACGCCGATCGGCCTCGCCATTGATGATTTCGGCACTGGCTACGCTTTCTACCGCTATCTCGACCAGGCCTGGTGGCCGCTCTCCGATCACCCCGCCCTGCGCGCCCGTGCCCTGCCGGAGACGGTCCGGCTGGTGGCCCGCGAGGCGATGTATACGGCGTCGGACAGCGACGCGGCGGCTGCCATTCCGGTCATCTGGTTTGATCCGGCCGGCCTGACCGAACCCTTCCGCCTGCGCCTCGAGACCGCCGAGGCCTCGGTCGATCTGGACTGGCAGGATTCAGCTGGGCAGACCTCTGGCGGGCTGACCCGGTCGGCGGGGCTCTGAGATGTCGCAATCGCGCCCCGATACCGGCTTCTCGCTGATCGAGATGATGGTCGCCCTGGCGGTGATCGCGATCGCGGGTCTGGCCCTGATGAACCTGACCCAGGTCACCACGCGCAATGCTGCTGCCGTCGAGACCCGGGCGCTGGCGGCGCTGGCGGCGGAAAACCTGATGAATACCGAGTGGCTGCGCGCCGGCGCGCCGGAAGCGCGGTCCGGTCGCTATGAGCTGGGCGGGGTCAGCTATGACTGGCGGACCCGGGTCGAGCCGACCGGGGAAGCCGGCTTCGTGCGTATCCATCTCGAGCTCAGCGAAAGCGGGCAGACCCAGGTGCTCGCTGTACTGGATACCTTCCGCCGGGTGACCGCATGACCGTTTCTGTGGCGCCCTTCCCGGACGGCCAGGCCGGCTTCTCGCTCACCGAAGTCCTGGTCTCGGTCTTCATCTTTGCGGTGATCGGCACGATCTCGGTCGGTCTGATGTCGACCAGCCTGTCGGCGCGGGACCGCAACGGCGCGGTGCTGGACCAGACCGCGCAGCTCGACACGGCGCGCACGCTGCTGCGCGAGGATCTCGGCCAGATCGTGCTGCGCCCGGTCCGCGACGAATCGGGCCGGACCGATCGGGCGGTGTTTGCCGGGGATGCCTCGGGTGTCGCTGGGGCGAGTCCCGGTCTGCGCGATGACGACGGCCGAACCCTGCTGAGCTTTGCCCGTCGCGGACGCGCCAATCCGGGTCTTCTGCGGCCGCGCTCCAGCCTGGCGCGGGTTGATTACCTCCTGCGCGACGGGAATCTCGTGCGCCGGGTCAGGGGTGCGCCGGACGGGTCCGGACCGGGCGAGGGCGCGGAGCGGGTGCTGGTGACGGGCGTCACGGATGTCGAACTCGATTTCCTGGTTGGCGCCGCCTGGGTGCGCCGGGTCAGCCTGCAGCCGGGGCAGCGCGATGTCGCCCTGCCGAGGGCGGTCCGCCTGCGCTATACGGCGCCGCGACTTGGCGCGATGGAACATGTGGTGCTGACCTCGGAGGCGGGCGGATGAGCGCGCCGGCCGTGGATCTGTCGCATCGCGAATGCGGGGCCTCGCTGGTCAGTGCCTTGCTGCTGGTCGCCGTCATGGCCTCGATGGCGATGATGCTGGCCGGAGACCTGCGGGTCTCCCTGCGTCGCTCGGCGAACATGGAGGTCCGCGACCAGGCCTATTGGTATGCGCTGGGCGCGCGTGATTATGCCGGCGGCTTGATCGCCACCGCCATGCGCGATCCGGGCACGGCCTTGCGACCGGATGCGGCCTGGCTGCGGGACGCGCGGGAGTTTCCGATCGAGCGCGGGCGCCTGTCAGGGCGTATCAGCGACGGCAATAACTGCTTCAACCTCAACGCGCTGGTCGTCGATGACGGGGCGGGCGGCCTGTCGTCCGATCCCGGCCAACGCGCCCGCTTCGAACGGCTATTGCGCACGCTTGGCCTGCCCGGAGCGGACGCCGGACGGATCGCCGCCGAGGCGACGGACTGGATCGACAGTGATACGCGGCCGCTGTCCGGCGGGGCCGAGGACGCGGTCTACATGGCGCGCCCCACACCCTACCGGACCGGCAATACGCTGATGGCCGAGCGCGAGGAATTGCTGGCGCTGGCCTCGATGACGCCGGCGCTCTACCGCCGGATTGAGCCGTTCATCTGCACCCGACCCGTCGCCGCGCCGATCCCGCTCAACATCAACACCCTGACGACCGAGGACTGGCCCCTCCTGGTCGCCCTGTTCGATGGCGCGCTGGGGCGGGTTGCCGCCGAGGGCATCCTGCTTGCGCGTCCGTCCTCCGGCTTTCCCGATGCCGAGGCCTTCTGGGCGCTGGACAGTGTGCAGGCGCTCGAGCTGGAGGCCGATCGGGAAGCCGGAAACGGTCCGGCCCTGCGCTCTGCGATCGGGGTCGAGACGCGCTATTTCGAGCTGGCGGTGGATGTCCTCCATGACGGCCAGAGCTATCGCCTCGAGGCGCTTTATGAATGGACGGGGGCTGAGACGCCGGCCCGTCTCAGCCAACGCTATGGACATGTGATATGAGCCAGGACCTGATCCTGAAACCGGTGCGCGGCGGCGGGGTGGCGTGGTCGATTGTGGATCGCGGCCATCGCGCCCGCCTGCAGGAGGGCCGGCTGGCGGCAGACGAGAGTCTGCCCGAGGCGGCCCTGGGCGCGGTGACCCGCACCCTGATCCTGCTGCCGGCTGAAGACCTTCACCTCGCCCGGCTGAGCATTCCGGCCCGCTCGGAACGCGAGGCTCGTCTGGCGGCGCCCTATCTGCTCGAGGACGAACTCGCCTCGCGCCTTGACGCGACGACGGTGCTGCCCGGGCCGCGGTGTGACGAGGATGACCGGCGCTGGGTTGTTGCACTCGACAGTGCGCTGTTGGCCGACTGGCGCGCGCGCCTCGCCGGTCTCGCCATTCGCCCGGCCTACCTGGTTCCCGACAGCCTCGTTGCCATCGAGCCGGGCGCCGCGTTGACGCTCTATGATCGCGGCGACAGCATTCTCTTTGCCTACGACCCGGACGCCGAAAATCCAGCCTCGCCGCTGGCCGGGGTGATGGAGACCGCGCTGTTCGGGTCGGTCATCCAGCCATTGGTCCAGGCCGCCGGATCCGGCACGGTCGCCGCGTCACGCTCGCTGGGTCTGACCGGCGCGAATTTCCGGGCCATTGGCCAGGGCGAGCTCGACCTGCGCGCCAGCGGCCTCGACGACGCCTTGCTGGCCGCCCTGCCGCGGCTGTTCGGCGAGGGGCTGGCGTCCGGTTTTGACGGGGCGGCGCTGATGCGACCCCTGCGCCGGCCGCTGGCGATGGCGGCCGGTCTGGTGCTGGCCTTCTGTCTGCTGATGGCCGGGGAGGCGCTCTATTACCGCTTCCAGGCCGAGCGCTTCGAGACGGCGACGGTGGCGGTCTTCAATCACGCCGTGCCTGATCTGGGACGGCCGGTGATCGCCGCCGAGGCCGAGCGCCTGCTCGGTGATCGCCTCGCCCGGCTCGAAGGCGATGGCCAGTCGGCCTTCCTCCAGCTGGTCACCGCACTCGACGATCTGACCGCCGGCAGCGAGCGGATCCGGATCGACCATGTCCGCTTTGATCCGGCCGGTCGCCGTCTGTCCGTGGGTGCGACCTATAGCGATTTTTCCGATTTTGACGCCCTGAGTGCCCGCGCCGACCAGCTTGGCCTGCAGCTCGAGGATGGCGGGGCCCGTGAGGGTTCAGCCAGGATTGAGGGCGAGTTTGTGGTGAGGCTGCCATGATGTCCGCTGTCCTGAGCCCGATCCGCGCCTGGTGGGACGGGCTGTCCAATCGCGAACAGATCATGCTGGGCCTGGCCGGCAGCCTGTTGCTGGTTCTGGTCATCACCGGCCTGGTCATCCAGCCGCTGCTCGGCTGGCATGCGCGGGCACGCCATGAGTATGCCTCGGCCATGCAGCTCTATCGTGCGGTTGAAGCCGACGCCGAGCGGTTTCGGGCCTTGTCGGCGGCGCAGCCGGCCAGCGACGCACCGACCCAGTCGCTGCGCTCCGTGATTGGCGCCCTGGCGCTGCGTCATGACATTGCCCTGGCCCGCATGGTGCCCGGCGAGAATGGTCGGCTGACGGTCAATATCGATCGCGCCGAGACCACCGCCGTGCTCGCCTGGCTGGTCGATCTGGAGCAGCGCTACGGCATCCGTCCGCAAGCCTCGACGCTCGACCGCGAAGCCGATGGTTACGTCTCGGCTGCCTTCGTGCTGGGCCGGGGTGGTCTGTGATGTCGGGACGTCTTCTGCTTGTCGCCGGATTGCTGCTGATCTGGCTGATCGTGCTGATGCCGCTCAAACTGGTCGCGCTGGCGGCCGGGGGCAGCGAGGCGCTGGGCTATCGCGATGTGTTCGGGACGGTCTGGCAGGGCCGGGTCTACGGGCTGCGCGTCAATGGCGTGCCGGTCCGCGAGCTTGAAGTCGCAACCGATCCGCTCGTCCTGCTGACAGGCCGGCTCGGCGGCAGCTGGCGCGTCAAGGATGCCAGCCTGCGCGGCGCAGGCCGGGCGCGTCTGTCTGGCAATGGCCATGATCTGGAGCTCGGCCCGACGCAGCTGGTCGCGACGCTCGACCGGCTCGGCCTTGACCGCCTGCCCGGGCTGGACCCGGCCGAGCGGGTCTTCATCCGGCTGGAGGGTCTGGTTGTCCGTGACGGGCAATGTGTCAGCGCCTCCGGCACGGCCCGCAGCGGTGCGCTGATCGCCCTGGCGCGCCTCTATGGTCATGACGGAGCAACCGTGACCGGCACCTTCGCCTGCGACGACGGCCAGCTGGTGCTGGACTGGGCGGGTGAGACCGAGGGGCTGGCGCTGCGGGGCCGGGTCGGCTTTCGCGCCGCGGGGTATGACTGGACCGCCCGGATCGAGACCGCCTGGCCCGAGCTTGCCGACAGCCTCGCCCTGGCCGGCCTGGTACGCGAGGGGGATGCCTGGCAGGCCGCGGGGCGTCAGGCCTATGCGGATCAGAACGCCGGATAGAGGCCGGGGCCATAGGCCCGGTGCAGCCAGCCGATAAAAAAGCCGAGCGCCAGCCAGGGTCCGAAGGCCCAGGGCTGTGACGAATCGGGCAGACGCCGCCGGATCAGCGCCAGCGCGCCGATGAAGGCCAGCGCGCTCGCCGTGCCGACCAGCACGATCAGCGGCAGCAGCCAACCGCCGCACCAGGCACCAGCGGCCGCCATCAACTTGGCATCACCGCGACCCAGCCCGTCGCGTCCGCGCCAGTGCCGGTAGCCGGTTTCGATGGCAACAAAGCTGCCATAACCGAGAGCTGCGCCCACAAGCGATGTCCAGGGCGTGCCAAGGAAAACCGTGTTGATGGCGACTCCCGCGGCGATCAATGGCAGGGTCCCGAGGTCGGGCAGGCGGAAGCTGCGCGCATCAATCCAGGCCAGGGTGGCGAGGGCGACCAGGAGGGTCGCTGTAGCGAGGTGAATGTGAATCATTCCCGTCCTGTCACAAAAGTGTAATACGCATGAGCCACAAGGTCTGGACTCAACAGGGGAACGACACAATGACAGACGCCGCTCTGGCGCTCCACGCTGAAAATGTCCGAATGACATTCGGCGAGACCAAGGCGCTCGACGATGTCAGCCTGTCCGTGAAACCGGGCGAGATGGTTGCATTGATCGGTCCCTCCGGCTCGGGCAAATCCACCTTGCTGCGCGTTGCCGCAGCCCTGCAGGTCGCCGACGCCGAAAGCGGACCCGTCTCCGTGCTCGGCCGGACCATGCAGCAGCGCGGCAAGCTGTCCAATGGCGTCCAGCGCAACCGGATCAAGCTCGGCTTCATCTTCCAGCAGTTCAACCTGGTCGGCCGTCTGTCCCTGTTCCAGAACGTGCTGGTTGGCGCGCTTGGTCGCCTGCCGACCTGGCGCGGCGTGCTCGGCATCTTTCCCGACAGCGTCAAGCAAAGCGCCATGGACGCGCTGAGCCGCGTCGGTGTCGACGCCTTTGCCGCGCGCCGGGCCTCCAATCTGTCCGGTGGCCAGCAGCAGCGCGGCGCGATCGCCCGCGCGCTCGTGCAGGGCGCCGAAGTCCTGTTCGCCGACGAGCCCATTGCCTCGCTCGACCCGGTCTCGGCCCGCAAGGTCATGGAGACCCTGCGCGAACTGAACCTGGATGACGGGCTGACCGTCGTGGTGACCCTGCACCAGGTCGATTACGCCCAGCGTTTCTGTGACCGCATCGTGGCCCTGAACAAGGGCCGGATTGTCTATGACGGCCCCGCTTCCGGCCTCGAACGTGACAAGCTGGTCGAAATTTACGGTCCTGAATTCGAGACGGCTTTCCAAGGGGGAGACGCGTGATGAGCTCCATGCTGACCCAATCCTTCCGCATGCTGGCGAAAGCCGGCCTCCTGCTCGCCGCCCTGTCCCTGGCCGCCTGTTCCGACAGCGCCAATGAGCCGCGCTCCTCGACGAGCTCGGCCGAGACCGCGCAGCCGTCGGACGGTAGCCGCCGGGTGCTCAATTTCGGCATTATCGCGACCGAATCCTCGGCCACCCAGGAAACCAACTGGCGCCCCTTCATCGATGCGATGTCGGAATGGACGGGCTATGACATCCAGCCCTATTACGCCTCGGACTATGCCGGCGTGATCCAGGCGATGCGCTATGACAGCGTGCAGTTTGCCTGGTTCTCCAATTTCTCCGGCCTTCAGGCCGTGCGCCGCGCCGGCGGCGAGGTCTTCGCCAAGGCCACCTATCCGGACGGCTCGGAGGGCTATCATTCGGTCCTGCTGGTGCCGACCGATAGCCCGATCCAGACCCTGGACGACATCCTGGCCTGTGACGGCAGCCTCGATTTCGGCATGGGCGATCCCAACTCGACCTCCGGCTATCTGGTGCCGTCGGCCTTCATCTTCGCCCCGCGCGGGATTGACCCGAACGAGTGCTACAACTCGGTGCGCAATGCCAATCACGAGGCCAATGCGGTCGCCGTGGCCAATGGCCTCATCGATGTCGGCACCAACAACACCACCAACATGATCCTGCTGGAGCGCTCGCGTCCGGACATGTACAACCGTCTGCGCGAGATCTGGCGGTCCCCGATGATCGGCACCGATCCAATCATCTGGCGCGCTGACCTCGACGTCGAAGCCAAGCAGCGCCTGCAATATTTCTTCATGAATTACGGCCGCATGGGCACGCCGGAAGAGGTTGCGGAAGCCCGGGCGGTCCTCGACCCGCTCTACTTCGGCACCTTCCTGCCGGCATCCAATGCCCATCTGGATCCGATCGTACAGCTCGAAATCGTGCGCGACCTGACCAATGTCCGCAATGATCCCGATCTGACCGACGAGGAGCGGGCGACCCGTATCGCAGAGCTGCAGGCGCGTCTGGCCGCGGTCGAGGCCGGGAATTCCGGACTGACCAGCCAGGGCAATTCCTTCGAGCAGATCACCAATGAAGCCGAAGGCCAGATCCATGCCGAGGCCGACGGGGTCGACTGGGTGATGGGCGGCGTGCTGATGATCGTCGCAGTCGGCGGGCTGGTCCTGCTACTGTGGGCTTCCGCGCCGCGCGGACCGGGCCCCAAGGTACCGCTGATGGAGCGCATCGCCAATGCGGTGATTGCCGCTGGCGTCGTTGTCATCCTGGTCTGGAGCTTCGATTCCGCTGATATGGACCGGTCCTACCTGCTGGTCGAAAACGCCGGTGACATGGGCGAGTTCATCGGCGGTTTCCTGCCCGATGACATCGCCGACGGGGCCTCTCGCGCGACCTATTGGGAAGCCCTGTCGAACGGCTTCGAGGAAGCCATTCCGCAGATGATCGTGACCGTCCAGATCGCGATCTGGGGGACCTTCATCGCCGTCATCTCGGCGATCCCCTTCGGCCTGCTCAGCGCCCGCAACGTCGCGCCGGGCTGGCTGGTCCAGCCGGTGCGCCGCCTGATGGACGTGTTCCGCTCGATCAACGAGCTGATCATCGCCCTCGTCTTCATCGCCGCGGTGGGCCTCGGCCCGCTGGCGGGGGTGATGGCGCTCGCGGTCCACACCACCGGCGTCCTCGCCAAACTGTTCTCGGAAGCGGTCGAGTCGATCGATCATGGTCCGGTCGAGGGTGTCCGGGCGACCGGTGCACGGCCGATCCACGAGGTGATCTGGGCGGTGATTCCCCAGGTCGCACCGTTGTGGACCTCCTTCGGTCTCTACCGGTTCGAGTCGAATGCGCGTTCGGCGACGGTGCTGGGCCTGATCGGCGCCGGCGGTATCGGACAGATCCTGTTCGAAGCCGTCCGGGCGTTTGACTACCAGCGCACCGCGGCCATCGTGATTGTGATCGTCATCGCCGTCAGCGCGATCGACATGATGTCGCAATTGCTCCGCAAGCGACTGACCTGATTTTACGAGGATAATCGAAGAAAGCCCGGGGCACTGACGTCCCGGGCTTTTTTGTGCGCGCAATGAAATGCAACAAAGGTGTCACGAGGCTGTAGCAAAACCGTCATCGAGTCGAAGTACGAAAATTCGCGAAACAACGAAATCGTAGCAAAACCTTCACTCAACGGACGCCTCTTTGACACATTGTGCCTATAGCGCAACGGATCAGACAGGTGTCCTGACAACATCAGGAACACCATCGTGACCCGACGTTTTCTTGCGAGCACCCTCTTGGCCGCCAGCGCTGCCCTTGTCGCCACCGCCAGAGCAACTGCCCAGGAGGCGGGGGGCTGGGAATTTGACGGCGTACCGTCCTGGTCGAACGCGGACAGCGGTGACAGCTTCACCTTCCGTGGCCGCGTCTTCCTCGACTATGGCGATATCGATTTCACGTCGGGCGGCACCCGCACCGGCTTTAACGACAGCGAGCTGCGCACGGCCCGCCTCGGCGTCACCGGCAGCTTCCGCGGCGTTGACTACGTCGCCGAGTTTGACTGGATCAACGAGGAAATCGCTGCCAACGACGTCTATCTGACGTTCGATGCGGGCAATTTCGACGTGATGGTCGGTCACATGAAGACCACCAACTCGGCCGAGGAAATCACCTCCTCGCGCTACATCACCTTCATGGAGCGCGGCCTCGGCACCGACCTGTTCGGCCTTGATCGCCGGGTCGGCGTCACGGTGATGCACAGCGGTTCCAATTACAGCCTCGCGGCCGGCATCTATGGCGGCCGTCCGGGCGATCTGTCCCAGACCCTGGAGCTTGATGACAGCTCGGCGATCTCGGCCCGGGCCACCCGTGCCTTCGTCGGCGAGGGGACCACGGTCCATCTCGGCGCTTCGGTTCGTCACCTTGATTATGGCGGGGCCGGGACCCGCGTCCGCGTCCGTCCGCAGACCCATATCACCGACCGCATCGTGACCGCCGACTTCCGCCCGGGCCGTCCGCTCGGCGAAGCTGACACCTCCTTCTTCTGGGGCCTCGAAGCCGCCGTCATCCACGGACCCTTCCATGCGGAAGCCGAGTGGATGAACATGACGGTCGACGGCCCGGCCGGTAATCCGGACTTCAACGCCCAGTTTGCCAATTTCGGCTGGTTCCTGACCGGCGAGACGCGCAGCTATTCGGCCGGCTCCGGCAAGTTCGGCCGCACCCGTCCGACGACCACGGTGTCGGAAGGCGGGCCGGGCGCCTGGGAAGTCGCCGTCCGTCTGGACCGCGCCGACCTCGACACCGTCGCGGCCGGCGAACTCACCAATTTGACCCTGGGTGTGAACTGGTACCTTGAGGACCATTTCCGCATCATGGCCAATCTCGTCGATGGCACGCTCTCGGTTCCGGGCGCGAATGACACCGACGTGTCGGGCGCACAAGTTCGACTGCAATGGGATTTCTGATCAACGCGGGCCCGGTCATGCCGGGCCTGCATCGTTTAGTGGCAAGGAATTGAAGACATGAAACTCCAAGCTCAACTCGCCGTCGCTGTGGCGGCCCTGGCGATCGCCGGTGGTGCCCAGGCACAGCAGCGCGACCAGATCCGCATCGTCGGCTCGTCGACCGTATTCCCGTTCTCGACCGCCGTGGCTGAAAGCTTCGGCGCCAAGACCGGCTTCGCCACCCCGGTTGTCGAATCGACCGGGTCGGGCGGCGGTCTGCGCCTGTTCTGCTCCGGTGTCGGCACCGAGCACCCCGACATCGTCAACGCCTCGCGCCGTATGCGCGGCTCGGAATACGAGCGCTGCCAGGACAATGGCGTGCGCGAAATCACCGAAGTGCGTATCGGTTTCGACGGGATCGTCCTGGGCTCCGCCGACCGCTCCATGTCGGAAGTGGACATGACGCTCGAGCAGATCTGGCTGGCCCTGTCTGCCGAAGTGCCGGCGGACGAAACCTGCTCCAGCTTCATTCCCAACCCGTATGAGCGCTGGTCGGATATCGACCCGTCGCTGCCGCGTCAGCGGATCGAGGTCTTCGGCCCGCCGCCGACGTCCGGAACGCGCGATGCCTTCGTCGAGCTCGGCATGCAGGACGGTGCCCGTCATGTCGCTTGCATGGACGCTCTGCGTGACAGCGACCGTGACCGTTTCGAGCAGATTGCCAGCCGCATCCGTGAAGATGGTCGCTGGATCGATGCCGGCGAGAATGACAACGCCATTGTCCAGACGCTGGTCAACACGCCGACCGCCTTCGGCGTCTTCGGCTTCTCCTTCCTCGACCAGAACTCTGACCGCATCTCCGCGGTTTCGATCAATGGCGTTCTGCCGGAGTTCGAAAACATTGCCGATGGCAGCTACCCGGTCTCCCGCTCGCTCTTCTTCTACGTGAAGAACCAGCACGCGGCGATCATCCCGGGCCTTGTCGAATACGTCGAGGAGTTCACCTCCGAGGACGCCTGGGGCGAGTTCGGCTACCTCACCGACCGCGGCCTGATCCCGCTCCCCGATGGTGTGCGCGACGAGACCCGTGACCGCGCCGTCAACCTCTCGGCGATGACGCAGTCTCCGGAATAGACCTGTCCTTTTGACGGGTGTGCAAGCGGGGATGGCCAGATGGCCGTCCCCGTTTTCACGTCTGGTCCAGAGCAAAATGGGGCCAGAGTAAAATGGGGACAGGTCCGATCAAAGGGTCCCGACCGCG
>OBPS01000048.1_pt1 | contig 17308 bp, 19 predicted proteins | sample 1534661 | NCBI WGS metagenome assembly OBPS01 (sample SAMEA3275493, study PRJEB22092) | marine metagenome | biome: ENVO:00000447 marine biome; feature: The site is in the outerpart of the Oslofjord; material: ENVO:00002010 seawater | collected 2014-06-20T10:00:00+00 | depth 1 m
CCCGGACAGGGCGGCCCGGGCAGGCTGGTAGAATGAAATGACAGCAAGGGGGTGGCGGGAGAGGTCGGCAAGCCGGACCTGCAGCGAGTCGAAGCCGACAATTTCGAGGCTTCGAACGAGTGGAATCCGGAAAATGACGGGGTCGTGTACCTCGGCTATTTCTACAAGGATCTGGAGAATTTCATCGGTGGCGTCGAGTACTCGGATATCACGCTGAACGGGCGCGTCTTCGACCAAGCCAGCTCCTACATCAACCTGCCGGAAGCCAATGTCTCGGGTATCGAGTTCAACTACCAGCAGGCGCTCGACTTCCTGCCGGTCGAGGGTTTCATCGTCGGCTTCAACTTCACGGCGACCGACAGTGAAGCGACCCTGGCCGATGGCCGTGTCATCCCGCTGCCGCGTCAGTCCGACACCGTCTGGAACGCCGTTCTGGGCTATGACAACGGCCCGTGGGATCTGCGCGCCGTGGTGTCGACCCGCTCCGAGTATCTCGACGAGATCCGCGGTGGGGCGGACGAGGACCGCTGGGTGCTCGAGCATACCCAGCTCGATCTCTCGGCCAAGTTCGAGTTCAACGATACCCTGCAGATCTTCGGCGATCTCAAGAATGTCACCGATGAACCCTACCGCGCGGTCACACGCCCGGACGGGATCAACCGGGTCGAGCAGTTCGAGGAATACGGCTGGTCCGCCGTGTTCGGCGTGCGCGTCACCTACTGAGACATCGATCTGAGCCTGACATGAAGGGCGCCCCGGGCCGTGGTCCGGGGCGCCTTTTTTTCTCTACAACAACCGGCCTGTGACCGACACACAAGCATCGCGCCCTTGTCATCCAGGCGTCGCAAGCCGCGCATAGAAGGACGCCGACCCGATCCTCCCCGACCGGGCTTGCGACTCGATTATCCCTCCGAGATGCAAACAACTGGGCCGCCCCGAGCGATCGGAGCGGCCCTTTTTTCTTGTCACTTCGGAGGGACTTAAATGCCCCGCCGGATCGCCGCGCGGATCAGGTTGTAGGCGTCTTCGCTATTCCATTCGGCCGGCGCAGGAACCCGACCGATCTCGCGGCCCTGCCCGTCATACAGGATCGACATGGGCAGGCCGATGGCGCGGACCCGGCCGGGGCTGGAGAAGGTGCCGTCATGGATGAGCGGCAGGTTTTCCAGATCCATCCGGGTCAGGAAGTCACGGGCATCCTCGATGGAGCGATCCAGTGTGACCGTGACCACCTGGAAGCGCTCACCGCCCAGCTCGGACTGGAGATCGGAGAGCGCCGGCATCTCCTCGACACACGGGCCGCACCAGGTGGCCCAGTAGTTCACGAGGATGACCTGTCCGCGATAATCGGCGAGCAAAACCTCATTGCCCTCACCATCGACATAGGCGAGGTCGGGCTGCGCCGGCGCGTCATCAAGCGTCACAAAGGCCCGCATTTCGCCGGTGGCGTAGCTGTCCAGCGGGCCGGTTTCGCCCTTGTCCATGGCCGAAAACACCACGTATAGAAAGGCCACGATACCGATAACGGGCATGGCAATCAGTCCGGCCTTGAGCGGCGACATTTTCATCTCAATCTCCTCAACGGGCATTCCGACATGGCTGACGACACGAAAGACGACGCGCAGACAAAAACTTCCAGCGCCATGTGGGGCGGCCGGTTCTCGGCCGGACCCTCCGCGGTCATGGAAGCCATCAACGCGTCGATCGATGTCGACAAGCGCATGGCGGATCAGGATATTGACGGTTCCCTGGCCCACAGCCAAATGTTGGCCGCAACGGGTGTGATTTCAAGCGAGGATGCTGCATCGATCCAGCGCGGGCTGGAACAGGTCCGTTCCGAGATCCATGCCGGCGACTTTCCGTGGTCGAAAGCGCTTGAGGACGTTCACATGAATGTCGAGGCGCGGCTCAAGGACATCATCGGCGAACCGGCTGGCCGGCTGCACACGGCGCGCTCACGCAATGACCAGGTCGCGACCGATTTCCGGCTCTGGCTGCGCGATGCCTGTGACCGGATTGATGCGATGCTGGCAGCCTACCAGACCGCTCTCGTCAAACAGGCCGAGCAGCACGCCGACCAGGTCATGCCCGGCTTCACCCATCTGCAGACGGCCCAGCCGGTTTCGCTCGGCCATCATCTCCTGTCCTATGTCGAAGTCGCCCAACGTGACCGTGGCCGCTTTGCTGATGCCCGCAAGCGTCTCAATGAGAGTCCGCTGGGCTGCGCGGCGCTGGCCGGGACCGCCTTCCCGATCGATCGCGAGATGACCGCATCCGCGCTCGGATTTGATCGCCCGATGGCCAATTCGCTGGACGGTGTGGCGGCGCGTGACTTCGCGCTGGAAGTCCTCTCTGCGGCCTCGATCTGCGCCGTGAACCTGTCGCGCTTCGCCGAGGAGATCGTGCTCTGGTGCACGCGCCGCTTCGGCTTTGCGACCCTCTCGGATGCCTGGTCGACCGGCTCCTCGATCATGCCACAGAAACGCAATCCCGACGCGGCCGAGCTGGTTCGGGCCAAGCCCGGGCGCATCATCGGTTCGCTGACCGGATTGCTGGTCGTGGTGAAGGGATTGCCCCTCGCCTATTCCAAGGATTTGCAGGAGGACAAGGCGCCGGTCTTCCAGGCTATCGATGACCTCGAGCTCGCGCTTCTGTCGATGGCCGGCATGGCCGCCGACCTGACCTTCTTTCCGGAGGCGCTCGAAGCGGCAGCCGGAGAGGCCTATTCCGATGCGACGGACCTGGCCGATTATGTCGTCCGCGAACTGGGCAAGCCGTTCCGCGATGCGCACCATATCTCCGGCTCGATCGTCAAACTTGCGGAAGCCAAGGGCCTTCCGCTCGCCGAGCTGCCGCTGGCCGACATGCAAAGCGTTGAGCCGGCTATCGACGACCGCGTCTTTTCCGTGTTGAGTGCCCGGGCGTCGATGATGAGCCGGACCAGTTTTGGCGGCACATCGCCGGTGCGGGTTCGTGAACAGGTGGCGGTCTGGAAGGACCGTCTGGGTTGCTGAGGGTATTTGCGATGAAACGTCTGGCCACTTTCACCCTCGTCGCGCTCAGCGCGCTCGCCCTCGCCGCGTGCGGCCTGCGAGGCAATCTGGAACGTCCGGACCCGCTCTGGGGCGATCCGCCGGCCGCCGAAGAGGACGCCGGCACCTAGGGTTTTCGAGTGCGGACTGCTCACTAAAGTGTAATGCAGCGCCCCCTCGTTATTCCGGACCGCCGTGCTAGGTTTTCCGTCATGCGTCGCACGTCTCTTTTCCTTGCCTGGATTGCGCTTGTCTGGGAGCGGTCGGTTCCGGTCATCTGGCCGGGCCTCGCCTGGCTTTTCAGCTTCCTGATCCTGACCCTGCTCGGTAGCTGGGACATGATCGGTGACCCGTGGCGGGCGATCTATGCGGTTGTCACATTCGCCCTCGCAGTCTGGATGACGCGGCCCGGCGTTCGCGGTTTCATCTGGCCGAACGCCGATGATGTCGCCCGGCGAATCGAGGACGATTCCGGGATTACCGCCCGCCCCCACGAGGCTCTCACTGACCGGCCCAGCGACAGCGATCCGGTCGCCCAGCGGGTCTGGGCCGAACACCAGACACGGATGGCGGCCCGCCTGAAAGCCGCGCGGGCGCGTCGACCACACGCGGCCTGGGCCCGCCATGACGGGTTTGCGGTCCGCGGCATGCTCGGCCTCGGTCTGATTGTCAGCTGGCTGGTCGCCGGGCCGGCGTCACGCGACCGTGTCGGCGAAGCCTTCTCCCTGACCCCCATTATCGCGGGTGGCGAGACCCTCTCCATCGATGCCTGGATTGATCCGCCGGCCTATACCGGGCGAGCGCCGATCTTTCTCGCGACCGACAGTCGGGACGCCGTAGTACCGGCCGGCTCGACCTTCGTGGCGCGGATTGCCGGGTCTCGGCGGCAGCCGAACCTCACCCTGCGAGACAATGACGGGCGCCAACGCGCGGCGGGTACCGAGATCGGCGACAGCGTCTGGGAGATTCGCCAGGCCGTCGACGCCGACGCCACGGTCCGACTGTCCGCGCCCGGAACCCGCGAGACCTGGTCCTTCACCGTGACGCCGGACACACCGCCGCGCGTGCGCCTGACCGCCGTGCCGGACTCTACCGCAGCCGGTGAACTCGATATCGATTTCACCGTAACTGATGATTATGGCGCGACCGGCTATGCCCTCGAACTGCGCCCCGAGGACAGCGACGAGGCTTGGCAGACCCTCGAGATCGAGACCTCCGCCGTGACGCCTGGCGGCGAAGACGATGCGATGGCGACCCTGCTTGAGACCGCGCGCCACCCGCTGGCTGGCTCACGCGTCGACATCCGCATGGTCGCGACCGACGCCGCCGGAAATACGGGTCGCTCGCCGGAGCTGGGCCTCACCCTTCCGGCGCGTGTCTTCCTTGACGCCCTGGCGCGCGCCGTCGCCGAGCAGCGCCGCAATGTGATGGCCGCCGATGCCGCCTACGCGCCGCTGGAAGAACCCGAACCGCTTTATGCCGAGGACGTCCCGTCCGGTCCGGCCTATTTCACAGAGAACCCGGCCCGCCGCATCGAGCGTGCGCCCGAGGGGCTGATCCAGGTCGCTCGCGGCCTCGCCGCCATTTCCGACGCGCCGGAGTATTTCTTCGAAGACCCGATTGTCTATCTCGGACTGCGCGAAACCCTGCACCGGCTGCGTCGGCAACGCGACCAGGATGCGTTGGGTGATCTGGAGGGCGACCTCTGGCAGATCGCGCTACGGGCCGAACTCGGCTCGCTGGCCGATGCCGAAGCCGCCCTGCGCGCCGCCGAGCGTGCACTGATGGAGGCGCTCGCCCGCGGCGCTGATGAAACCGAACTCGCAGCCCTGTTCGAGGCCTACCAGGAGGCCATGCAGAACTATATGGCAGCGATGGCCCGCGAAGCCGCCGAAGAAGGTAATTTCGCGGAAGGCGGCCAGGGACCGAGCATGAATTCGGAAGGCCTGCAGGAGATGCTCGACGCCCTGCGAGACGCCGCAGAGCTCGGCAATACCGCCGATGCGCGCCAGGCGCTCGCCGCCCTGTCGGAGATGCTGCGCAACATGCAGATGCAACTGGGCCAGGGTCAGGGCGAGGGGCAGCAGGACGACCCGATCTCCGAAGCCATCGCCCGCGCCCTGGAAGAGCTCGGCGAGGTCATCGGCGAGCAGCGCGATCTGCAGGACCAGACCTTTGGTCTTTCCGAGCAGCAGGGCGGCGCCAGCCAGCCACAATCCGGCAATTCCTCCGGGCAGCAGCAACAGGGGCAATCGGGCGAGGGTCCGCAAAGCCTCGCCGAGAACCAGAGCGGCGGCGGACAGAGCGCCCAAGCCCTCGCCGATGCCCAGGGCCAGCTCGCCCAGCGCTTCTCGGAGTCTGCCGACGCCCTGCCCGGACAGGGCGAGGACGCCATGGGCGGTGCCGGTGAAGCCATGCAGCAGGCCGAGAATGCGCTGCGCGAGGGCGACACAGCCGGGGCACTCGCGGCTCAGGAAGAAGCTCTCGCCGAACTCCGGTCGGGCGCCGAACAACTCGCGCGCGAGCTGCTGGAGCGCATGCAGGAAAACGGCAGCCAGATGGGCGAGGGCGAGGACAATCGTGACCCGCTCGGTCGCCCCGCGGAAGGCGCCTTTGCTGATGGCGCTGGCGTCGAGGTCCCCGACGAAATGAGCCGGGCGCGGGCGCGCGACATTCTCGAGGAATTGCGTCGTCGCGCCGCCGAGGCCGGGCGTCCGCAGGAAGAACTCGACTATATCGAGCGCTTGCTGGAGCGGTTCTGATCACGGCGGGAGTGCTTAGCTCGCTCACCCGACCGAGCCAGACAGACAAAGGGCGGCCCGATTGATCGGGCCGCCCTTTTTGCTTTCAGTCGCGAGGCGCGCTGGCGGCTCCTGCGTTGCCGGGTCAGTGGTGGCCGGCACTGGCCGGTTCGGCAGCCGCGTGCTGATCCGCCGGAGCGTGGTGCTCCTCGACCGCGACAGGCGCTGGCGATGGCGCAGCATGCAAACCGGTTGTTTCACTTCCGTGTTCCGCGGGTGAGGCATGGTCAGCGGGCGTGGTGTGATCTGTGGCGACCGCCTCGGGCGCATGCGCGCCGGGAGCGGCATGGGTATCGCCTTGCGGCGCGTGATCCGGCGTCTCGTCGTGCGCGCCAGCGGGCCCATTGCCGTGTGCCGGCAAATCCATCAGCACCACTTCAATTTCGACGGCCTCGGGTGGCGGATCGGAGACGACCGTGCGGAAGTCCTGCCGACGCCCGGCGCCGATCCGGCCGGCCGGCATCGAGATCGTCCATTCGAGGACGGCTTCGCCACGCTCATCGCGGAGGATCGCACGAAGTCCGGGGATGGCCCGGGCGCGGCGGTCAAAATTATGGACATCGCCTTCAACAACCAGGAGCGGCACGCCGTGGTCGACCTCGCGGCTGACATCGAGCTCGCCGACATCAAAGCCCCATGGATTCACCGAGGTTCCGATCGCCGCATAGGCCGAGGAGGCACGCGGCCACAGAGTGACAATATCGACGCGGAAGATCCAGGCGCAGACAAAGAGAACGGTACACGCCGCCAGCAGTCCGCCCCAGGCACCGCCGGCAGCGGCGGCGGACAGGGTCCTGCGTTTCTTTTCCTGGCGCTCGCGGAAGGCGGTATGGACCTTCTTGTCACCGCCCGACTCCTCGGTCGGAGCGTCCGGCTTGACCGGCGGAGCCGGTTGCAGGCTTGGCAGATCACTGGGATCCTCGACCTCGGCGGTCCAGACATGACCGCAGGATGCGCAGCGCACGCGTCGACCATTCGTGCCAATCGCATTGGGATTGGCACGGTAACGCGTGGTACATGACGGACAGCTGAGTACTATGCTCATATGAGTCGTCTACACATCTTCTTCGGCTCACCCGTTCCCATGGAGAATTTCCATCGTTTCGAGTTCATCCCAGTCGCCGCACATGGACCCGGAGCCGGTTATCCGCTTCGACAATGTCGGTATGCGGTATGGCCGGGGACCGGAAGTCCTGAGCGATTTGTCTTTTGATTTACCACGCGGTTCTTTCCAATTCCTCACCGGACCGTCCGGAGCCGGCAAAACCTCGCTGCTGCGACTGATCTATCTCGCCGCCAAGCCTTCGCGCGGGCTGATCAGCTATTTCGGCCGCGATGCCGCGACCCTGCCGCGCAATGAGTTGCCGGATCTGCGTCGCCGCGTCGGCGTCGTGTTCCAGGAGTTCCGCCTGCTCGGCCACATGAATGTGTTCGACAATGTCGCCCTGCCCCTGCGCGTGGCCGGGCGCAAGCGGCAGGACTATGCCGAGGACGTGGCCGAACTGCTGGCCTGGGTCGGTCTGGGAGACAAGATGAATGCCCTGCCGGCAACCCTGTCCGGCGGCGAGCAACAGCGCGTCGCGATCGCCCGCGCTGTGGTCGGTCAGCCCGAAGTGCTGATCGCGGACGAACCGACCGGCAATGTCGACCCGGAAATGGGCATGCGTCTGCTGCGCCTGTTCGCCGAGCTCAACAAGCTGGGCACCACCATCATCATTGCCACCCACGATCTGCAACTGGTCCGCATGCTGGATGCGCCGGTGATGACGCTCTCGAACGGACATCTCCATATCCGCCCGCCCCGCAGTGAGCGCCTGCGGATGCGTGAAGAAGCGGAAGCGGACCGTGTTGCCGCAGCCCCGGCTGCGGCCGCGCCGCGCAGCAACGAGACGCGCGACGACGATGACACGACCCGTCACCCCATCGCAGAGCCCGGCGACAGCGACAGCGGAGACGGCGATGACTGACGGCCTGCCCAAACCGCCCGCGGGTGGCAATGGACGCCTCCTGCCGCCGGATGCCGGACGCGACCGCCCGCTTTTCATTGTTGCGGCGATCCTGGTCTTCCTCGCCTGTATCGCAGCCCTCGGGGCGCGCGGTGCCTGGCTGCAGGCACAACGCTGGACGACCGATCTGGAGACATCCATGACCATCCAGATCCGCCCCGTGGCCGGTCGCGACGCTGACGCCGATGCCGCCCGGGCTGCCGAGCTCACGCAAGCCATGCCTGGCGTGGAGCAAGCCACCGCGCGAGGACGCGACTATGCGCTCGCCCTGCTCACCCCCTGGCTCGGCGAAGGCAACCTGCCCGACGATCTGCCGCTCCCGCTCCTGGTCGATGTCCGCACCCGCTCGGGCAGCGTGATCGACACGGTCGCTTTACAGGCACAGTTCGATGCGGAGGGCATGGCGGCGCGAATTGATGATCATGGACGCTGGGCCAATGCCGTCCGCCGCGCTGCCGGCACGGCCCAGGCGCTCGGCCTGGGGCTTCTTGCCCTGCTGGCCGGAGCGGCGGCGGCGGTTATCGCCTTCGCCGCCCGCGCCAGTCTCGCGGCCCGGATCGACGTCATCGACGCCCTCCATCTGTGCGGTGCCGAAGACCGTTTCATCGCGGGCCTCTTCCAGCGACGCTTTTTCATGCTCGGTCTGAAGGCCGGCGTGGCGGGCGCCGTGTTCGCCGGCCTGGTCTCGATCCTGGTGAGCCTGGGCGACGCCCCGGCCGACATGGCGTTCTTCCTGCCCCAATGGGCAGCCGATCCCTTCGAGTTCGTGCTGCTTGCGGCGGCTCCCATTCTCGCCGGTCTGACAGCGGCCATTTCTGCCCGTCTCGCGGTGGCCTCCGATCTGAGGGGGCGCTGGTGACCGACCATAAATCGGCCTGTTTCGAAGGTCAGGCTTGATGACCAGTAACAATCGGATAACTGCTCGGAACCTGTTCCGGCGTGGTGGGAGGACCGCATGAACCAGGGCTGGTTCTGGCTCCGTGGCCTGTGCTTCGTGATCGTGCTCTCGACGGTGGTCGGCTTTGCCGCCTATGCCACCAAGGTGACGAGCTATGCCCAACCCTCCGCGGATGTCTCGGTCGACGCGATCATCGTGCTGACCGGAGATGCCGGCCGGCTGGCCGCAGGCGGTCAGCTATTGCAGGACGGCCGGGCTACCCATCTGATGATCTCCGGCGTCAATCCGTCCGCCACGACCGCCGATGTCCGCCGCCATACGGGGCTGGATGACGCCGCTTTTGACTGCTGCGTGACCCTCGGTCGCGAAGCCACGGACACCGTCGGCAATGCGCGCGAGGCGGCCGCCTATGTGCGCGCCAACGGCTATGACCGCTTGATCATCGTCACCTCAGACTATCATCTGCCTCGCAGCCTTCTGGAGTTCCGCAGCAACATGCCTGGCGTTGACCTCATCCCCTATCCGGTTCGCACACCGGCGCCCTGGCAAGACGTTGGCGCACTGCGTCTGTGGCTGCAGGAATATGCCAAATATACCACGGTTCAGTTGCGCCATTCGCTGATCCAGCCGACGGACGACGCCTGATGCGCACACTGCGATCGATCATTTTCTACATCTGGATGTACGGTTTCATGGTCGTTTTCGGCCTGATCGGAACACCCTTGTTGCTGGGGCCGCGGTCCTGGGCCCGCAAGATCCTGCGGGTTTATCTCAAGGTGGTCTGGTTCGGCATGCGCTGGATTCTCGGCGTCACATTCGAGGTTCGCGGCCGTGAGCACCTGACAACCGGGGGGGCGCTGGTGGCCTCCAAGCATATGAGCATGTGGGAGACGCTGGCCTTCTGGGAGATCCTGCCCGACCCCGCGATCATCCTGAAAAAGTCGCTGATCTACATGCCATTCTTTGGCTGGTTCGCGGTCAAGCTCGGCAATATCTCGATAGACCGCGACGGCGGCGGCAAGGCCCTCAAGGGCATGCTCCGCGATGCCGCCCAGCGCGGCCGGGAGGACCGGCAGGTCCTGATTTTCCCGGAAGGCACCCGCGTCATGCCCGGCGAGTCCCCTGAGCTCAAGCCCGGCATTGCCGGCCTCTACAAGTCGATGAACAAGCCCTGCATCCCGGTCGCGCTGAACTCCGGCGTCCACCTGGAAACCTATTGCGGCCTGCGCAAACCGGGGGTGATTGTGGTCGAGTTCCTCGATCCGATCGAACCGGGGCTCGACAAGCCCAGCTTCATGCGTGAACTGCATGCCCGGATAAATCTGGCAACCGACGCGCTTCTCGCGGCCGACCCTGCCGCCGCCCCGAAAGAGACCTGATCATGGCCGGTCGCCTGCGTTTCATTCTGCCGTTTGGCGCCATTGTCTTCGTGCTGGCGCTGTATTCTGCTTACTGGCTCTATGCGAGCACGCAGATCCGTGCCGCCGTCGAAGCCTGGGTCACCGACCAGGAAGCCGCGGGCTATGTGATTGAGCGGGAAGCCCTGACGGTGTCCGGCTATCCCTACCGGTTCCAGATCACTTTCCGCGCACCGCATATCACGGCACCGCAGAGCGATGGCGGCTGGCATGCGGAGCTGGCCAGCCTGCAGGCCCATGCCGTTCCCTATGACCTGTCGCACTGGATCATCCGCTTTGGCGGCCCGGCTTTCCTCGACGACTTGAGAGGGCCGGGCAGCCGCCTTGAACTGACCGCCAGCGATGCCCGCATCAGCCTGGTCTACGGCGATGAGGGCGAGACCGAGCGGGTCGGCGCGGAACTGATGGACTTCACGGTTGTCACGCGCGCCGGCGATCCACCCGACGTGGCTTCGATCGGCGCACTCTATCTCAACGGCATTGTCGAGGAGAGCAATTCACTGCGGGTTCGCGTGATGGCCGAGACGATCGTGACAGCGCCCGGTGCGCTCGAACCCGATGTCGCGCGCGCCTTTGGCGACACGCTGGCCCTCGCCCGGATGGACTTCACGGTCACCGAGTGGGCCGCGCTGGCGCGTGATGCTGATGCAATGGCCTGGCGCGATGCCGGCGGACAACTCGACATCACGGATGCCGGCCTGCAATGGGGACCGGCAGACCTGACCGCCGTCGGTGAGTTCACCGTCGACCAGATGGCCCGGCCCGATGGACGCCTGTCCCTGCGGGTGACGGATCCGGACACGCTGGCCGAGGCGCTTGTCGTGGCCGGCATGATCCCGGAGCAGAACCGGGAAGCCCTGCGGGTTGCCGCGATGATGGCACCGCGCGGCCCCGAGGGCGTGTCCCTGCCCTTCCGGATCCGCGACGGCGGCGTCTATCTCGGACCGGCCCGCCTCGGCGGCCTGAACGACTGAGCCGTGTGCGCAGCTAGGCTTTCATGAAATCCGACAGGGCCGCGACAAGACGCCGGTTCTCGTCCTCGGTGCCGACGGTGGCGCGCAGCGCATTGGGCAGGCCGTAGGCGTCGACAGCGCGGATGATCAGCCCCTTGGATGACAGGTAGGCATCGGCATCAGCGGCCGTCTTGCCCGCCGTCTCCGGGAAATGGATCAGCACGAAATTGCAGACGCTCGGCGTGACTTCAAGGCCCAGACCGCCGATCTGCTGGCGCAGGAAGGCGACCCATTCCTCATTGTGGTCAGCCGACCGCTTCATGAAGTCACGATCCCGGATGGCGGCCGTACCGGCCTCGATCGCCGCCATGTTGACGTTGAACGGCCCGCGCACGCGGTGCAGCACGTCGATGATCGACTTGTTGCCATAGGCCCAGCCGAGCCGCAGCGCGGCCATGCCGTGGATCTTCGAGAAGGTCCGGGTAACGATGACATCGTCACGCTCGCGCGCCAGTTCGATCCCGGCGCTGTAGTCCGCATTGCTGACGAATTCGGCATAGGCCGAATCCAGCACCAGAAGCGTCGAGCTCGGCAGCCCCTCGCGCAGGCGGCGGACTTCAGCATCGGAGATATAGGTGCCGGTCGGATTATTCGGATTGGCGAGGAAGACGATCTTGGTGTCGTCGCCGGCGGTTTCCAGGATGGCATCGACGTCGGTGCGGTAATCCCGTTCCGGCGCGGAGACGAAGTGCGCGCCGCACTGCATCGCCACCAGACGGTAGACGAGGAAGCCGTATTGCGACTGCACGACCTTGTCGCCAGGATTGAGATAGGCGCGCCCCAGGAGCTGGAGCAGTTCGTCCGAGCCGGTGCCGCACACGATATTCTCGGCTTCAAGACCTTCGGCCTCGGCGATCGCCTCGCGCAGCTTGGTCGCGCCGCCATCGGGATAGAGGTGGAGTTTCGGCGCGATGGCGTTCATCGCGTCGACGGCCTTGGGCGAACAGCCCAGCGCGTTCTCGTTCGAGGACAGCTTGACCGGATTGGCGATGCCCGGGGCTTCGGACGAGCCCGGCTTGTAGGGGCGGATGTCAAGAATGCCGGCGCGTGGTTCGATACCCATGGTAACTCCTCAATCCCGTGGCGTCCGGGAGGACACCCGACCGGGAGATAGCGCGGGCCGGCGCTGCCCTTCAAGTGCCCGCCTGCTGACGCGCGCAGTACGCAGCCCCGGCGTTACGGCAGCGTTGTGCTTCACAGCCTCGACCATGATCAACCCGCCGAGGGCCGGCCAGGCATACTCGCCGACCTCCTCCCACAGATTGGCGATGCGCCGATGCGTGCTCCAGCCCCAGGGCGGCGCATAAAGCGCACGGGACCAGGCCGTCGGGACCAACAGTGCGTCGTCCAGCAAGCGGGAGAGCTGGCCGCGCGAAAATGGACGGCCGTGACCGAACGGGGTTGAATCGACCAGCGCCCAGATCCCGGCGCGCGAGGGTGACACGATCATCAGCCGGCCTTCCGGTGCCATTACCCGCCAGACCTCGCGCAGCAGCGCCGGCAGGGATTCGGTCTCCTCCAGCGCGTGGACCAGCAGGACCCGGTCAAACAGCGCCTCCTGAAATGGCAGGTGCATCTCGTCGCCGAGCGCGGTCGGCACCCCGTCAGGCCCCGGCACGATCGCCCCCTGCGCCGCCGGCATCAGGGATACGCAGCGGCGGGCGCTGCCCTGCCAGACGTCCAGATAGGGATTGGCAAAGCCGATGCCGAGGACATCAAGACCACGCACATCGGTCCAGATAGGCTGCAGACGTCGCGCAATCATGTGATGCGCGGCCCGTCCCTGGCGGGTGCGATAGAAGCGATCGAGTTCGAGGACGTCACGGCGCACTGGCCACACTCCTGCACGATGCTAAGTTCCAGGACCGGCCCCGATGGCCGATCCACGAATAACCGGCCCCAGCGTAACGCAAGCGGACATTTGGACAATGAGCGAACTTCTCATCCGGCAATTTCCCTGCCTCTCCGACAATTACGGCTTTCTGGTCCACGATCCGGACAGCGGCGAGACCGCGACAATCGACACACCGGACGCGGACGTCATTCTCGCAGAGGCCGAGGCTGCCGGCTGGCGCATCACCCAGATCTGGAACACGCATCACCATTTCGACCATGCCGGCGGCAATGAAGCGATCCAGGCTGCAACGGGCGCAAAGATCGTCGGTCCCCGCTATGACACACACCGCATTCCCGGCATCACGGTTCCGGTTGGCGATGGCGATGTCGTGAGCCTTGGTTCGCACCAGGCCGAGGTCGTCTTCACACCCGGTCATACGCTGGGCCATATCTGCTATCACTTCGCCGCCGACAAGGTGGCCTTCGTCGGCGACACGCTGTTCGCCCTGGGCTGTGGCCGACTGTTCGAAGGCACACCGGAGCAGATGTGGCACTCCCTGTCGCGGCTGGCCGCGCTGCCCGACGAAACCAAGGTCTATTGCGCCCATGAATACACCGCCGCCAATGCCCGCTTCGCGCTGAGCGTGGATCCGGACAATCGCGAGCTTCAGGCCTATGCGGCAATGGTCGAAGCCGAGCGTGCCCGAGGTGAGGCGACAGTCCCGACCACGATCGGGGCCGAGCTGTCGAGCAATCCCTTCCTGCGCCCGATGGACTTGGCGATCCGGTCCCGGCTCGACATGGCGCAAGCCTCGGATGAAGCGGTGTTCGCAGAGATCCGCCATCGCAAGGATGTATTTTGACCCTGCCTGACGACGCTCGCCGCATCATTGAAACACTGGGGCTGCAGCCACATCCCGAAGGCGGCTGGTATGCCGAAACCCTGCGCGACCCTGACCCGGCTGGCGGGCGCGACCGCTCGACGGCGATCTATTATCTGTTGGCCAAGGGCGAACGCTCGCACTGGCACCGGGTCGATGCGGTGGAGATCTGGCACTGGCATGCCGGCGCGCCGCTGGAGCTCGGCCTCAGCCGCGACGGCCGGTCTGTCGACTATCTCCGGCTTGGGGCTGGACTGGAGAAGGGTGAACGTCCGCAGGGCATCGTTCCGGAAGGCGTCTGGCAGAGTGCCCGCTCCACCGGCGCGTGGACGCTGGTCGGCTGTACGGTGGCACCGGGGTTTCAGTTTGCGGGATTTGAGCTGGCGCCACCGGGATGGACGCCGGGTTCGGACTGATCAGGTCGCGCCGGGGTCGCTGAGCAGAGCCTCGCTGATAAAGGCCGATGACGGCCGTCCGGCATAGCCGAGCTCCGGCGCGATCACCACGACCAGCGCCGCGTCCTGGCGGTAGGCGGCCGGGGCCTCACCGAGTTCGATCCGCACGTCCTGGACCCCACGCAGACGGCGACGCTCAGCGCGCACTCCGTCAAACGCTATGGCGATGATGTGGAGAGTATCGTACTGCACACCGAGACCGGCGCGCGGCGCGGGGGCGTATTCCACGGAGATCGAGCGGTCCAGCGCCGCCGCCATCTCGCCCGCCAGCAATTCAGCGCGCTGGCGCACCTCTTCCGGGGAGCGCGGCGCCGGGGCCAGCGAACCGGCCGGGCTGGCGAAGTCCGCGATGACGCCGTCCGGTGCCGAGCTGGGGAAATAGGTCGCGCCGCCAAGCCCGGTAAGGCGAATGACCTCGCGGCCGGTATCGGTGATGAAAGCGGTGCCACCGCCGGGTGCGCGGTCCGGATACAACACCAGAACCTCACTGTCCGGCGCGTCCCGTTCCCGCAGCAACGCCGCATCGCCGGAGCGATCGAACAGGAAGAACTCGCCGGTATCGGCGCGCTGGAACCAGCCGGAGACCTGCTGCACACGTTCATTGCGCAACAGACGGTCACGCAGGGGATTTTGCATCCCGAGTGCAGCGCCTGCAGCGAGTGCGGCGATCAGTATGGCCAAGATCCAACGGGTCATCCCGTCTCGCATCTTGCCGACCAACACGGCAAATTTGGGGCAGACTGTGAAATCATCTCAGGCGAGATACTGGCCGCCATTGATAGTCAGGGTCGAGCCGGTCACAAAACCGGCCTCCTCGCTTGCCAGATAGACGCAGAGCGCTCCGATCTCACTGGCTTCACCAAGGCGGCCGACCGGAATGCCGGCAATGATGCTCTCGAGAACTTTCTCCGGCACCGCAGCGACCATCTCGGTATTGATATAGCCCGGCGTGATGCAGTTGACGGTGATCCCCTTGCGGGCTGTTTCCTGGGACAGTGCCTTTGTGAAGCCGATCACACCGGCCTTGGCGGCCGAGTAATTGACCTGACCCATCTGGCCCTTCTGGCCATTGATGGACGAGATATTGATGATCCGGCCCCAGCCGCGCTCGCGCAAACCGTCGATCAGCGGGCGGGTCACGTTGAACATCGAGCTAAGGTCGACATTCATCACCTCATCCCACTGCGCCTTGCTCATCTTGTGGAACATGGTGTCGCGGGTGATGCCGGCATTATTGACCAGGATATCGATCGGGGCACCGGCCAGGGTCTCTGCCTCGGCGACACCGGCTGCGCTGGAGTCGAAGTCTCCCACGTCGAATTTCACGACCTTGATACCGGTTTCATCGGCGAAGGTGCGTGCCTTCTCATCATTCCCGGCGTAATTGGCAACGACCGTGTGGCCGACCGATTTGAGCGCGATGCTGATGGCAGCACCGATACCGCGCGTTCCACCTGTGACCAATGCCGTACGTGTCATGTCATCCCCCCGGACCCTTCGGTTTCGCTTCGACTTTGACGCCGATAGCGTTCGCGCTTGCAGCAGACCGCCTAGAGCGCGTAAACCCTTACATGGAATTGCAACGCGCCCAAGTCGAGCGAAAAACAACCTCGATCGTATTTTCTGGCGTGCACAGGGGAGTATGTGGTGACCAAATCCAAGGGCAAGGCCGACGGTATCGTGATCAAGAAGTACGCGAACCGACGCCTCTACGACACCTCGACCAGCCAGTATGTGACGCTGGATTACCTGCGGGACCTGGTCAAAAAGGGCACCGACTTCCAGGTCGTTGACGCCAAGAGCGGTGAAGACCTGACCCGCGGCGTCCTCGCGCAGATCATCTTCGAAGAAGAATCACGCGGCGCCAATCTTCTGCCCGTCGACTTCCTGCGCCAGCTGATCGGCTTCTATGGCGACAGCCTGCAGAGCGTCGTGCCCGGCTATCTGCAGATGTCGATGAACTCCTTCTCGCAGCAGCAGGGCGAGTTCCGTGACAAGATGTCGGAAGCCATGAGCTCGCCGCAGGCGACCATGGCCATGCTGGAAGAGCAGACCCGTCGCAACATGGAGCTGTTCGGTCAGACCATGCGCATGTTCACGCCCTTCCAGGCCGGCGCAACACCGGAGGCCGAGTCCGGAGCCGCACCGGAACCGGAGGGCAAGCCGGAGGACCTGTCGGCACTCCGCGAGGAACTCGACAGCCTGCGCGAGAAAATGGACCAGTTGCTGGACAAGAAGTGATCGACCGCTGACCGACCCTTGATGGCGGGGCAAGCCCCGACCCAACGCGTTGGCAAGGTTAACAAAATCGTACCGAAATGAGCCAACCGGTCCGCCTCGCGGGCCGGTTTTGCTTTGCCCGCTGCCCAAAATGCCGCATTTGCACCCAGAATCGGGGTTAACCTCTCATTAAGAGTTGGCATCCCGCTTGCGATGGATGAGGCATGACCACGATCCGCAGCGCATATTCTGTCCCGACCCCGACCAGCCGGCGTATTGAGCCGGCCGGCCGTGCGCGCGGTTCGCAGGATCGTCCGCCGCGGCAGGAGCGTGCCCTCGTCACTGTCCCGACCCCGCAATCGAACGAGCGCGATGGCGCCCGCTCCTTTGTCCGGGCACGCCCTGCCACGGCGGAAGTCATGGTCCAGATCATCGGCGACGCCCCGCGTCGCGGCCTCAAGGCCGAGCCGAGCGAGATCGAGCGGTTCCGCCGCACCTATGCCCAGGCCAGCGAAAAGAAAACGCCGCCCCCGATGTGGGAGCGGCGCGCATGACAATCGCTGTTGCCAAGGCCCGGCGAGATGGCTTCTGGCTCGATGTGAGCCTCGGCGCCGGAATGCGTTTCGTTCTGCTCTGAGCAGCCTTCGCCGCCGAACGCAAGGTCGCGTCGGGCTGCCACGATGGAGACGACGAAACCGGCAACGGTGTCCATCAGGGCCAACCAGGGCAGCCGGACTAAAGTCTAGGC
>OBPS01000049.1_pt1 | contig 16802 bp, 14 predicted proteins | sample 1534661 | NCBI WGS metagenome assembly OBPS01 (sample SAMEA3275493, study PRJEB22092) | marine metagenome | biome: ENVO:00000447 marine biome; feature: The site is in the outerpart of the Oslofjord; material: ENVO:00002010 seawater | collected 2014-06-20T10:00:00+00 | depth 1 m
CCAACACAGGCGAGGCACCGACCACCGGCGCGAGCGCTTTCATCCCCATCACCAGTCGCAGGACCGGGATCCGCCTGAAAACCTCAAATCCGAGGACGCAGCCGGCAGCCGTCACCGCGACCACGATGGCGAATTCTGTCCAGACCCCGTAACCCGCCTCGCGGATGGCAAATCCGGTCATCACGATCAGGGTCTGGTGCAGGATGTACCAGGGGAAGACCGCGGCGGTCAGGTAACGCCGTACGGGTCCGTCACGATCCAGCCAGCGGCGGGCGGCGCCCAGCAGGGTCAGGATGATGGTCCACATGAACAGGATACGGGCCATGCGGGCCGCCCAGGTCAGGACCGGGCTGGCGAAGGCGATCTCCAGATGGGTATAGGCCCAGAACAGATAGGCGATCAGAAGTGCCGTCAGCCCGGCAGCCCATGGCAAGGCCCGGTCAACGCCGCGCCAGAGCCCGTCATTGCGGGCCAGGAAATAGCCGATCAACACCATGGACAGCGAATTGGCATGATTGGCCCAGTCCTCGACCAGGTCATGACTTGTCGGGAAGTGTTCAAAGAGCGTGAAGCGAACCACGAGGAAGGGCAGGAGCGGCAGGGCGATCAATCCGATCGTGCCCAGCCAGCCGGTCGCGCTGATCCGACCGGCCGCCTGCATGAACGGGCTGTCCGCCAGCCAGCGCAGTGTCGGCATCAGCGGCGCCAGGAGCAGGGAATAGACAAACAGATAGACGACATACCAGAGATGGTTCCAGGTCGGCGTATGCAGCTCCGCCCACGGCCCGGCCCACTCGCCCGCATACTGGCGGTAAAACTCCCACCAGCCCGGCTCGATGAAGCCGGCAATCCGCAGTTCGGAATAGGATTGCGGCGGCACGATCACATACATGCCGAACAGGATCACCGGAAACAGGCGCCAGGTCCGGTCCAGCGCAAACCGGCCGCTGCCCAGCTTGTCGGACAGGAAGCGCATCGCGACGCCCGAGATCAGGAATAGCAGGGGCAGGCGCCAGGGGCTTGAGAGCCACATGAAGGGCTCCATCGCGTCATTGGCATTGAGGCTTTTGGCGTGCCAGCCCTCGGTATTGAAGAACATCCCGGTGTGATAAAAGATCAGCAGGATGAAGACGCCGATCCGCAGCCAGTCGAGCCCGTAATGGCGACTGCCTGTCGAGATTGGTGCAAGGGCGGGATGTGTCGAAATCATGGGATCACTCCGTGTCTGCGACCGTCATCGCCGAGCGGATCGATGATCGCCAGTGAGCGGGGACCGGCGGCAGGCCGACGGGGCCAGTCGCTGCAGCCCGGGGACAGGCGGCGGGCAGCGGGGACAAGCGGCTGAACCTGTGCTTGCTCCCGTGCGAGGCGTGGGCGAGCATGCCTGAATGATCACAACACCGACCTCCGACCGCGGCCGGGCCGAAGCCGCCGAACGGCGCGCCTTCTGGCTGGCCTGCCAGTTCATCTGGGCGACGCTGATCCTGTCCTGGTTCGTGGCCGCGATGTCGATCGATACCGAGTTTGCCCGTGATGGCCGCATGGGCCCTCCCTTCTTCGCCTGGGTCACCGAGGGCTCGAGCCGGCTGGTGGCGGCCCTTATCGTTCCGGCGGTGCTGATGCTCGGCCTGCGGGCGCCACTCGAGCCGGGCCGCTGGCGTGCGTCCCTGCCCGTCCACCTGCTCGGCTTCCTTGCCTTCACGGCCCTGCATGTGACGGGCATGGTGCTGATCCGCGAGGGCGTCTGGGCCTTTGCCTATGGTGACAGCTATGACTTCTTCCATGACGCTCCCCTGCGGGAGATCGTCTACGAGGCGCGCAAGGACCTGGGCACCTATATTGGCTACCAGATTATCTTCGCCGTCTCATTGGCCCTGCAGATGCGGCAGCTGGAAGCCGAGGTCGCGCGCGCGGAGGCGCGCCAGACCCACCGTCTGACCCTGAAATGCGGCGGCCGGACCCTGCGCATTGCCGCGGACGAGTTCCGCGCCGCCCAGGCGGCTGGGAATTATGTCGAGATACGCCTCGCCGGCGGCGAACATCTTGCCCGCTCGACCCTGACCGAACTGGAAAGGCAATTGAGCGAAGCGGGCATCGACGCCGTTCGCGTGCATCGTTCCTGGCTGGTCAATCGCGACGCGATCCGGGAGATCGCTCCAACCGGCGAAGGCGATGTCGCGATCACGCTCGACACGGGAGCCAAGGTCCCCGGTAGCCGACGCTACCGAGACCGGCTCGACGCCGCCTGATCTGCCCACAAAGAAAAACCCCGCCAGCTTGCGCCGGCGGGGTCTTCTGATCGTGTCGATGGACCGGAAATCGCCTATTCGGCGCTTTCCTCTTCCTTCTTGATCTCTTCGCCGGTCTCCTGGTCGATGATTTTCATCGACAGACGGACCTTGCCGCGATCATCGAAGCCGAGAAGCTTGACGTAGACTTCCTGGCCTTCCTTGACCACGTCGGACGGATGGTTCACGCGCTCAGCCTTGAGCTGGGACACGTGGACGAGACCGTCCTTGGGGCCGAAGAAGTTCACGAAGGCGCCGAAGTCCATGACCTTGACGACCTTGCCCTTGTAGACCTTGCCTTCTTCCGGCTCAGCCGTCAGGCCGTGGATCCAGTCGAGCGCGGCCTTGATCGAGGCGCCGTCCGAAGACGAAACCTTGATCACGCCATCATCATTGACGTCGACCTTGGCACCGGTGGTTTCCACGATCTCGCGGATCACCTTGCCGCCCGAGCCGATCACGTCACGGATCTTGTCGGTCGGAATGGTGATGGTCTCGATGCGCGGCGCAAACTCGCCGAGCTCGGTGCGGGCTTCGCCCAGCGCCTTGCCCATCTCCTCGAGGATATGCAGACGACCGCCATTGGCCTGGGCCAGGGCTGTCTTCATGATGTCCTCGGTGATACCGGCGATCTTGATGTCCATCTGCAGCGAGGTGACGCCTTCGGTGGTACCAGCCACCTTGAAGTCCATGTCGCCGAGATGATCCTCATCACCCAGGATGTCGGAGAGAACGGCAACGCCTTCCGGATCCTTGATCAGGCCCATGGCAATGCCAGAGACCGGACGGGTGATCGGCACGCCGGCGTCCATCATGGACAGCGAAGCGCCGCAGACCGTGGCCATCGAGGACGAGCCATTCGACTCGGTGATCTCGGAGACCAGGCGGATCGTGTACGGGAAGTCTTCCTTGGTCGGCAGGACGGCTTTCACCGCGCGCCAGGCCAGCTTGCCGTGACCGATTTCCCGGCGACCCGGAGCGAGACGGAAAGATGTCTCACCGACCGAATAGGGCGGGAAATTGTAGTGCAGCATGAAGCGTTCTTTGTAGGTCCCCGTCAGGGCATCGATGAACTGCTCATCTTCGCCTGTACCCAGGGTCGCAACGACCAGGGCCTGGGTTTCGCCACGCGTGAACAGGGCCGAACCGTGCGTCCGCGGCAGGATGCCGGCTTCGGACACGATCGAGCGAACCTGATCGAGGGCGCGGCCATCGATACGCTTGCCGGTCTTGATGATGCCACCGCGAACGATGGAACTCTCGACCGCTTTCATGACGTCCTTGAGGGTCGTCATGTCGATGCCGTCCGGACGGTCTTCGGTCTGGAGCAGGGCTTCGAGCGCCTTGTCCTTCGCCGCACCAACCGCCTTGTAGCGCTCGGTCTTGTCGACGATGGTGTAGGCCTTGGCCAGATCGTCGCCGATCAGGTCACGAACCTTGGCTTCCTCGGCCGAATGGTCAGCCGGGGCGTAGTCCCAGGGTTCCTTGGCCGCACGCTCGGCCAGCTTGATGATCATGTCGATCACCGGCTGGAAAGCTGCGTGGCCCGCCATGACGGCACCGAGCATGATGTCCTCGGAGAGCTCTTTGGCTTCCGATTCCACCATCATCACCGCGTCCTGCGTACCGGCGACGACGAGATCAAGCTCGCTGTCATCCATCTCGTCGCAAGGCGGGTTGATGATGTACTCGCCGTCCTTGTAGCCGACGCGAGCCGCGCCGATCGGACCCATGAAGGGCAGACCGGAGAGGACCAGGGCGGCCGAGGCGCCGATCATGCCGACAATGTCGGGATCGTTCTCGAGATCGTGCGACAGGACCGTCAGCATCACCTGGACTTCGTTCTTGAAGCCCTTGACGAACAGCGGACGGATCGGACGGTCGATGAGACGCGAGGTGAGCGTCTCCTTGTCCGTCGGACGGCCTTCACGTTTGAAGAAGCCGCCGGGGATCTTGCCCGCCGCGAAGTATTTTTCCTGATAATTGACCGTCAGCGGGAAGAAATCGACTCCCGGCTTGGCCTGTTTGACGCCGACGGCTGTGGCGAGAACAGTGGTCTCGCCATAGGACACCATGACGGCGCCGTCTGCTTGTCGGGCGACCCGACCGGTTTCGATGGTGAGTGGGCGACCCGCCCACTCAATCGTTTCTTTCTGGATATCGAACATATCGTCTTTCGTACGGATGGCGTCGCGGATCAGCGGCGCAGACCCAGTTTCTCGATGATAGCCTTGTAACGGGCTTCGTCCTTGTTCTTGACGTAGTCGAGAAGCCGGCGGCGCTGGGAGACCATCTTAAGAAGGCCGCGACGCGAGTGGTTGTCCTTCTTATGGGTCTTGAAGTGCTCGGTAAGATTGGCAATCCGCGTTGTGAGGATGGCCACTTGCACTTCCGGCGATCCCGTGTCGGCTTTGCCACGGGCATGTTCAGCGATCAGCGCGGATTTGCGCTCTTGCGTAATCGACATCGGGTTCTCCTAAACTCGTTATGTCGACCCCCTGATATCAGGAGGCGAGGTTGAAAACACGCGAGGGCTGGAACTTTCCGGCCCGCGCGTCCCCGAGCGCCACTGCCACACCGTCGCAAAGGGCCAAAGCGGTAAAGGTGCAGTCCTTGCCCGCGATCTCGCGGGGTCGGCGCTGTGCCTTCAGCTCTTGCGCTTGACGCGGGAGCAGGACGATCGGACGTCCTAGCTTCAACTGGAAGGATTCCTCTTCGGTCACGGCCAGCGCCGGGATGTCGTCCAGCGCGGTCTGAACCGGGAGCAGAGCTTCCGAAGCGGCGCCCTTATGGGCCATTTCTTCCAAAACGTCCAGCCTTGTGGATTCGGCCTCGATGAATCCGCCGACGCGGATCCGGCGCAGCGCCGCCACATGACCTTCCGTGCCGAGGGCGAAGGCAATGTCACGCGCCAGGGAGCGCACGTAGGCGCCTTTGCCACAATGCATTTCGAGGACCGCCATGTCCTCGGTCGGACAATCGAGAAGGTGCAGCGCCTCGACATGAATGGTGCGGGCCTCGAGCTGCACATCCTCGCCGCTGCGGGCCAGGTCATAGGCGCGTTCGCCATCGACCTTGATCGCCGAATAGGCGGGCGGCACCTGCTGGATATCGCCGGTGAAGTCCGGCAGCACCGCCTCGATGGCGGCGCGGGTCGGCCGGACATCGCTGGTGGCGATGACCTCGCCCTCACGGTCGAGCGTATCGGTGCGTTCGCCCCATTTGACGGTGAACCGGTAGGTTTTCGAGCCTTCGACCGCGAAGGGCATGGTCTTGGTCGCCTCGCCCAGCGCGATCGGCAGGATGCCGGAAGCCAGCGGGTCCAGCGTCCCGGCATGACCGGCCTTGCGGGCATTGAACAGGCGGCGAACCGCCGACACGGCCTGGGTCGAGGTAATATCGAGGGGTTTGTCGAGGATCACCCAGCCGTGGATGTCCTCGCCCTTGCGGCGTTTGCCCATATCCTGCTCCTTCTGGCGCCGGGGATCGGACCCGGGTCGCGGGAGCGGCGGGCCTAACGGATCAGGGCCGCGGACGCAAGCGTCACGATCTTGCTGGTCACGGCGGATCGCCATAGGTCTGATGCATGTTGCGGAGTGGTGCTTGATGGTCCGGATTTTCATGGCCGCCCTGATCGGGCTCGTTCTGGGCGCACAGCCTGGCAGCGCGCAGTCCCAGCGAGAGGGAGGCGCGCTCGAGCACGCTATAGAGGCCTGGTTCGCCCCGCTTGTGGAGAGCCGTGATTTTTCCGGCGTCATCATGATCCGCCGCGGCGACGCCGAGCCTGTCGCGCTGACCTTCGGCTATGGCGATTGGGTCGGCGGCGCGCCGATGAGCGCCGAGGCCGCCTTCCCCGCCGGATCGATCACCAAGAGCCTCACGGCTGCAATGGTGCGCCGCCTCGTCGCCGAGCGCCGCCTGTCGCTGGACGATCCGGTCAATCGCTATATTCCCGAACTTACGGGCTACGGGGATGTGCGGCTCGGCGATGTGCTGACCCATACCGCGGGGCTGGGCCGGGACATCCCGCCCGGCACACTGGCCGATGCCCGCAGCGACACGCTGGTCCGCTGGCTGGGGGCTCAATCAGCACCGGGGGCCGGGCCGCATGACTATGCCTATTCCAATATCGGATACGCCCTGCTTGCAATCGTGCTCGAGCGCGCCACCAATGCGCGGTTCGAGACCTTGCTGACGACGGAATTCCTGATCCCCCTCGGCATGCAGAACAGTCGTGTCGTGCGCGCCGGACCGGCTACCGGCGCGGCAGTCCCGATCGGCTACGCCGCCGGCCCCCTGCCGCTCGACCTGCGCGCACCGATGCCGGACAGTCCAGCGCTTGGGGCGTCCGGCCTGGTGGCGACGACGCGCGATTTGCTGCGGCTGGCCGATGCCGTGCGGACACGCCGGATCGATCTGTTCGAGCCGGATGGCAGCCTGACCGGTTCCTGGTCGGTCATCCAGCTCGCGGGCGAGACGATCTACACGATCCAGGGCTCTGTGCCCGGCTATAGCGCTGGTATCTCCGTCCTGCCCGGCCGCGATATCGCCTTTGCCTATGGCACCAATATCGAGTCCTATCCGAACTGGGGACTACGGGATGTGCTGCATGCCCTCGCCCTGGACCAGCCAGTGGTCCCGGCGGCGGTCCGTCCGCGGACGGACCGGCTGACAGAGGCGCATCTTGATGCCGTCGGGGCGTATTCAGGCAGCCCGTTCGGGCCCGTCGCGATCCGCCCGACAGACGGTGGCCTGGAACTGGTCCTGACCGAGCGGGACTGGGTCTTCTATCTCACGCCGACCGGGCCGGACGCCCTGAACTGGCGACTCTTCAATACCGATTTTGCCTATGATCGGGATGAGGCGGGGCGCGTTTCGGCGATCACCGCCCGCGAGACCGGGCTCGGCGAAAGCCCGCGCCTGTGGAGGCTTGAGCGTACGGACCTGCCGCCGCTCCCCGAGATCACGAGCGAGCCCGCCGGAAACTAGTCCTCGGCCTCGTCCGCGTCCGCGGCATCAAGGTCACGGCGAACCTCGGGCCGGTTCAGAAGCGTGTCGACATGGCTCGCGGTATCAAAGGAATTGTCCGGGTGGAAATGAAGCTCGGGCGTGAACTTCATCTCGATCTCGCGACCAAGCCGGCCGCGCAGGAAGCCCGCACAGCGATTGAGCCCCGCTGCGAGCTTCGCGGAATCGCCGCGCCCGAGCGGCGCGACATAGACTTTCGCCACGCGCAAATCAGGGCTCGGCCGAACTTCCGTCACTGAAATCAGCTGACCTTCAAGGTCCGGATCGCGCAGCTCTTCGCGCGTGAGAATGTTCACGAGCGCATGACGCACGAGTTCCCCGGCACGCAGCTGACGCTGGCTTGGTCCTTTGGCGGCTTGGGTCTGACGGCGGGCCATTCATGTCTCCATCCCGGCGGAAGCGAGGCGCGCGGGTGTACGCTCCTTGCCCGGTCGATGCAAGACCCTGCGAAACGCGGGATTTCGTCCCTCGACCTTCCGCGCTCGTCACTTTGATCCATGGTGGGCCTTTACGCCGGTCGGTTCTGCAGCGCTTGTCAGGGCTCAACACGGCCCCGTCATGGCGGCCTCCCAACACGCCGGAAGCCGGATCGACATGCTCAAGACACTTGGAACATCCCTGATCATCGCTGGCGGGATCCTGCTGGCTGCCCCCGCCTTCGCCGATACCGCGGCGAACAGCGCCCGTGACGTCGCGGAAGCCTGGCTGGATGCCTACCAACGCCAGGATTTCGCGGCGATGACCGCCCTGATGACCGAAGAGACGGTGTTCGTAGACCCGACCTCGTTCAGTATTGAGGCCGTGACCGAGCGGATCGAATGGCGTGGCCCCGATGCGATCACGTCGGGGATCGCGGCCTGGGGCATGGATCACGGCGTCTACGACATCGAACGAAGCTATGAGGCGTCTGACAGGGTCATCTTCATCGGCCGGGTCGATGTGGTCTACGGACAGGGAGAGGCCGCCCAGACCTTCCGCTACCCGATCACCACGATCGTGACCGTCGATGGCGATCATGTGGTCGAGCACCGCGACTATACCGATTTTGGCGGCGCTACCCGGGTCCAGCCCACGCACTGAGTCTTTGGCGGCCTGACCGCCCTTCCGAACGGTCCATGCGGGGTCTGTGCCCCCTGCATTGGCCTGGCCGGAGTCCCGGGGAGCAAAGCCCGAACCGAAGCCCCTTAGCCGGAATTCGGGCCCAGAATCTGGGGCCAGGATCCAAGGGGCGCCGGCCTGTTCCTTTCGAAACTGGAGTTCCAAGAGAATGACGATCCGATTTTCTGTTCTGATGATATCCGCACTGACGGCGGCCATTACCCTCGTCCCGGGCGTGCAGGCGCAAGGTGCCGCCAACGAAGCCGCAGAGGCTGTGGCACGCGCCTATATGGGCCACTATTCGGCAATTGACCTCGAGGCCATGGCCGCGCTGCTCGCCGAGGATGCCGAGTTCACCGACTCCACGACCGAGGATGGCGAATACGGCGAAACCGGTTTTGTTGGCGCCGGCCGAGAATCACTGATCACCCTGCTGACCGAATTCGTCGAGACCTACCATCCGATCGAACTCGGTTTCGAATGGGACGAAGTGTTCACCTCAAACAGCCGGGTGGTCTTCATCGGGCATGTGAACGCGCTCTACCCGACCGAGACCGAAGGCCAGAACTTTCGCTGGCGGTCGCAACAGGTCACCGTCATCACGGTTCGCGACGGGCTGGTCGTCCGGCACCAGGATTTCGCCAACTACGCCTCGCCGGACCGGAGCCTTGTGGCCGCCCGGACCGACAACTGATCCGAAAGCAGCGGCCGCCCTCCCGGCAGGTTGCGATCGGACACGGGCCGCCTGTCGTGACGGGCGTGCCCGACCCCACACCATGAAAAAGGGCGGCCCGATCGGACCGCCCTTTTTTGTGTCCGGTCTGATCCGGCTATCAGGCTTCGAGCTTGCGCGCGACTTCGATCACTTCGAAACACTCGATCTGATCGCCCTTCTGCAGGTCTTCATAGCGCTCGAACGCCATGCCGCACTCCATGCCCGACTTGACCTCCGGCACTTCATCCTTGAAGCGCTTGAGCGTCTTGAGCTTGCCTTCATGCAACACAGTGTCGTCGCGCAGCAGGCGAACGCCGCAGCCGCGCTTGACGGTGCCTTCGGTAATCCGGCACCCGGCAACCTTGCCGGTCTTGGTGATGTTGAAGACTTCGAGGATCTCTGCGTAACCGATGAAGTTCTCGCGCTTCTCCGGTGCCAGCATGCCTTCCATCGTATTCCGCACATCGTCGATGACATCATAGATGACCGAGTAGTAGCGGATCTCGACACCTTCGCGCTCGGCGAGGGCACGGGCCTGCTTGTTGGCACGGACGTTGAAGGCGAAGACCGGCGCGCCCGAGGACTTGGCCAGGAGAACGTCGCTCTCGTTGACACCACCCGGCGCAGCGCGAATGACGCGGGCCCGGACTTCCTCATTGCCGATTTTCTCGAGCGACTGCTTGATAGCTTCCGCAGACCCCTGGACATCCGACTTGATGAGCAGCGGCATTTCCTGGGTCGCATCCTGCTTGAGACGCGCCATCATCTGCTCGAGCGAGGCGCCCGAGCTGGCCGACGCACCGGACGCTTCGCGACCCTTGCGCTGACGATAGTCGGCAATCTCACGGGCCCGGGACTCGCTGTCCACGACGGCGAAGACTTCACCCGGATCCGGCGCACCGTCGAGACCAAGGATTTCGACCGGGACGGACGGACCGGCATCGTCGAGCTGCTGGCCGCGCTCATTGACGAGCGCACGGACACGACCCCACTGGGCACCGGCGACAAGAATGTCACCGCGCTTCAGGGTTCCGCGACGGACCAGCAGGGTCGCAACCGGGCCGCGGCCCTTGTCGACCTGGCTCTCGATCACGACACCTTCGGCGCTGCGCTCGGGATTGGCCTTCAGGTCGAGCAATTCGGCCTGCAGGTTGATCGCCTCGGTCAGCTCGTCAAGGCCGTCACCGGTCTTGGCAGAGACATTGACCGACTGGACTTCACCCGACATCGCCTCGACGACGATCTCGTGCTGCAGCAGATCCGTAAGGACTTTCTGCGGATTGGCTTCGTGCTTGTCGATCTTGTTGACGGCCACAATGATCGGCGTTCCGGCAGCCTTGGCGTGATGGATCGCTTCGATCGTCTGCGGCTTCACGGAATCATCCGCGGCGACCACAAGGATGACGATATCGGTTGCCATGGCGCCGCGCGACCGCATGGCCGAGAAGGCCGCGTGGCCGGGCGTGTCGAGGAAGGTGATCTTTTCACCGCCCTTGAGCTGCACCTGGTAGGCACCGATGTGCTGGGTGATACCGCCGGCTTCGCCGGACGCCGTGTCCGTTGAACGCAGGGCATCGAGCAGCGAGGTCTTGCCGTGGTCGACATGGCCCATGACCGCGATGACCGGCGCACGGGGCAGCTTGGCCTCGTCAACGTCGTCATCGGCGATGAAGCCCTCTTCCACATCGGCTTCAGAGACGCGCTTCACGATATGCCCGAAGTCCTCGACCACCAGCTCGGCGGTGTCGGCATCGAGCACGTCGTTCATGCGGACCATCTGGCCCTGCTTCATCAGGTATTTGATGACGTCGACAGAACGTTCGGCCATGCGGTTGGCCAGATCAGCGACCGTGATCGCCTCCGGCACAACGACTTCGCGTTCGATCTTGTCGCGACCGCCGGACGTATCCTGGCGGCGTTGCTTTTCACGTTCGCGGGCACGACGTACCGAAGCGAGCGAGCGCTGACGCTCTTCGTCACCTTCCAGGATGTTCTGGATGGTCAGCTTGCCGCGACGACGATTATCGGTCTTGGCACGGGCCGGCTGCTGTTTCGCGGCCGGGCCGGGGCCTGCGGCTCCGCCCTTGCGCTTGACGCGACCGCCGAGCGCCTCGAGCGCGCTGGCATCGTCCATCGGAGCGAGCTCCGGTGTGCGTTTCTCGTCCTTGACGGCGGGACGACGACGCGGTTCGTCATCGCGCTTGCGACCACTGTCCTTGGCGGCTGTCGCCGCTTCGGCTTCGGCCTTCAGGCGCGCCTCGTCCTCGATCGCCTTGCGGGCCGCATCCTCGGCTTCACGAACTTCGCGGGCTTCCCGCTCGCGCTGTTCGTCAAGCTGGCGACGCTCATCGGCTGCACGCAGCTCCATGGCGGCGTCGGCCTGTTTCTTCTGGGCTTCACGATCGGCGGCCTCGGCACGAGCCCGGGCAATCGCCCGCTGGCGCGAAACGAGTTCCTCTTCGGACAGGCCCAGCTGGCGGGCCTTGGCGGCGAGTGCGGATTCGCCACTCTTGGCGCCTCCACCCTGCTTGCCACCGGGACCACCATCCTTGGCCGGCGTTGCCACGCGCTTGCGCTTCTTCTCCACAACGACCGCCTTGGAGCGGCCGCGCGCAAAGCTTTGCTGCACGGTGCCACCGCCGGTGCGTTTCAGAGAGAGCGGCCGGCGGCCGGAGGAGTTGTTGTCGTCTGCGTCGCTCATACGAGCCTTCCAAATCGGCTTTCGTTCCGCGGGGCCTTCCGGTAGCCGAATGCCGGAAATCCGCACTGTTCAAACCACTGCCCGGCCTGAAGGCTCGCTAAACTAGCCAGCTCAAGGCCGATATCAACCGCTAACGCGGCAATCTCCGCACGTCATCCTTGCGGGACGAGCGGCCGGAAGCCCGAAAGCTTCCGCATGACTGTCGAAAAAGCCCGCGCTTGCGAACCCGTCGACATGCTGGCGTGAACCACCGGTCCGCGCCCCAGCGCGTCACCGACGGCTTCCGCCGTAAAACATCCGGCGACCGGGACATCGCCCCAGGCCGCGAAGGCCAGCCGGTCCAGCTTGGACCGCCCATCCTCGGCACCGTCTGACGCTTCGATGCGCCAGGCCGGCTTTCCGGCCTTGAGCGCAAGACGCACCGCGTCATAACCCACCGCCAGATCACCGGAACGCCGCGCCAGCCCCATCAGGTTCAGCGCCCGTGCGACCAGCTGACCCTCAATGAGGCCCGGCAGGTCTTCCGGCATGCTCACCGGACACCCGAAGGCCCGGTTGAAAGCGGACTTCTTGACCGCCTTCTGTATCAGATCCCGCTCCGCGCTGATCCAGGCCCCCCGGCCCGGCAGCTTCGCAGCGAGGTCGGGAACCAGCTGGTTGCCTGGCCCGAGGGCCATCCGGATGAGGTCCGCTTCGTCGCGAACCTCGCCCGTGGCAACACAACGCCGTTCCCGGGACAAGCTGGCCCTGGGGCTAGTCAGCCTGCGTCTCCTCGTCTTCTTCCGGCAGCTCGGCGTCGAGGTCGAGACCGAGGGCCTCGGCTTCGGCATCCAGCGCCGCCAGATCCATGTCCTCGACATTGAACGCCTTGGCGGCCTCGTCGATTTCGTCCTCAACGACTTCGCGCTGCGGCAGGTCCTCTTCCGAGATCCAGCCAGCCGCGACGCGGGCGCGCATGATCATCATCTCTGCATCCTCGGAGGAGAGATTGAACTCTTCCAGGATACCCGGCTCGCGCACGCGCTCGCCATTCTTGGTTTCAAACCAGCCACGCAGGTCGTCGGTCACCAGACCGGCGAGATCGTCGACGGTCTTGACGTCGTTCTCACCGAGCTTGACGGCCATGGCGAGGAGGACACCCTCGACTTCGAGCACGTCGTCCTCGACACCCAGCTCCTTGCGCTTGGCATCCTGCTCGGCGGCAAGACGGTCAAGGTAATCGCGGGCACGGGCCTGGATTTCCTCTGCCGTGTCGTCGTCAAAGCCTTCGATGGCGGCGATTTCGCCGAGATCGACATAGGCCAGGTCTTCGACGTCGGTGAAGCCTTCCGTAGCCAGCAGTTGGGCAATGACCTCGTCAACATCAAGGGCCGCGATGAAGAGCTGGGTCCGCTCGGCGAATTCCTTCTGCCGACGCTCGGACTCTTCTTCCTCGGTCAGGATGTCGATCGACCAGCCGGTCAACTGCGAGGCCAGGCGGACATTCTGGCCGCGACGCCCGATCGCCAGCGACAGCTGCTCGTCGGGCACAACAACTTCAATCCGCTGGTCTTCCTCGTCGAGAACGACCTTGGCCACTTCAGCCGGTTGCAGGGCGTTGACGATGAAGGTCGCCGGATCGTCCGACCACGGGATGATGTCGATCTTCTCGCCGGCGAGTTCGGACACGACGGCCTGAACGCGCGAACCGCGCATACCGACACAGGCACCAACCGGATCGATCGAGCCGTCATTGGAAATGACCGCAATCTTGGCCCGGGAACCCGGGTCGCGAGCAACCGACGGGATCTCGATAATACCTTCGTAGACTTCCGGCACTTCCTGCGCGAACAGGGCGGCCATGAAGTCCGGGTGAGCGCGCGACAGGAAAATCTGCGGACCGCGGACTTCCTCGCGAACATCATAGATGTAGGCGCGGACGCGTTCGTTATTCTGCAGGTTTTCACGCGGAATGCCGTCGGCGCGGCGGATGATGCCCTCGGCGCGGCCGAGATCGATGATCACATTGCCGTATTCGACACGCTTGACGATGCCGGAGATGATTTCGCCGACACGATCCTTGTACTCGACGAACTGACGCTGGCGTTCGGCTTCGCGAACCTTCTGCGTGATGACCTGCTTGGCCGTCTGGGACGCAACACGACCGAACTCGATCGGCGGCAGCTCATCAGAGAAGACGGTGCCGATTTCAGCGGTCTTGTCGATCTTCTTGGCATCGGCAAGCGACAGCTCCTGGCTGTCATTCTCGACCTCTTCCACGACCGTCATATTGCGGGTCAGCGCCAGTTCGCCCGTCTTCGGGTCGATCTTGGCGCGGATGTCGTTTTCGGCCCCGTAACGGGAGCGCGCTGCCTTCTGGAGGGCTTCCTCGATAGCCTCGATCACGATCGATTCATCGATGGACTTCTCTGCCGCGACCGCACGGGCGATCTGCAGCAGTTCCAGACGGTTTGCACTAACACCAATGCTCATCGGGTGGTCCCCGTTGTGTTGAACAGCGACATCATTCGTCTCCTTCAGTCGTCGCAGGGCCGGCGCCCCGCGCTTTCAAATCCGCCTCGATCAAGGCGTCTGTCAAAACCAGTTTGGCCTCAACGATCCAGTCGAACGGGATCATCGTGGTGTCGTCTTCGCCATCCATGTCGAGCCCGACATTGCCGTCCTCGACACCGGCCAGGATGCCGCGAAAGCGCTTGCGGCCCTCGGCGAGGCGATCCAGTTCAATCTTGGCTTCATTGCCTTCCCAGCGCTCGAAATGCGCCAGCGTGGTCAGCGGCCGATCGATACCCGGTGAGGAGACCTCGAGATCATATTCGCCGGACACCGGATCCTCGACCTCGAAGATCTCGGACAGCGCGCGCGAAAACCGTGCGCAATCCTCGACTTCGATCCCGGTTCCGTTGAGACGGTCGGCCATGATCTGGAGCCGTGGGCGCTTGCCCGACATGATACGGACACGCACAACCTCAAGCGCGAGATCGGCGGCAACCGGCTCGGCGAGGGCTAGGATGCGATCATCCTGTGGCGACTTTGTCTTCAAGGCGTCGGCCCCGTCTGCAGAAACAAAAAGAGCGGCCGCCGTGGGCGACCGCTCGAATGCATCATCCGATGCAATCGAACTTGTAGTGAGCCGCCTTATACGCCGGGCTGGCCGGATTGGCAAGACGGCTGAGTCTGTCAGACCCGTATGAAGTCCATGAAGACGGGAGCGCAGTCGCCCAAATTCTTGGTTTCATAGCGGGTTGTGATGTGGTCCGCAGGCGGCTGGCGCCAGTCACCAGCGTCTCCGGCTTGCCAGGCAAACCGCGCATCGCCGGTCAGTTCGATCATGCAGTGATCGGCATAGGATTTGACGTCGGTCGCAATGCGCAGCCGGCCACCGGGCTTCAGCAGGCGCGCAAACTGGTCTCGGGTTTCCGGCTGGACGAAACGCCGTTTGGCGTGGCGTTTCTTGTGCCAGGGATCCGGGAAAAGCAGATAGATCTGGTCAAGGCAGGCAGTTTGGAAGCGGGGCAGGATGTCCCGGGCATCGGCCCGCGCCAGGCGCACATTGTCCAGCCCGTCCGCATCAATGGCAGTCAGGGCCTTGGCCACGCCATTGAGAAACGGCTCGATCCCGATGAAACCGGCCAGCGGGCGCGCCGCTGCCTGGGCAACCAGATGCTCACCGCCGCCAAAACCGATTTCCAGCACCTGGTCTTCGCAGGCCGGCAGCAAGGCCGCCGGATCAATCAAGCCGTCAGACGGCAGACCAATCCGGGGCAGAAGTGTATCCACGAGGCCCTGCTGACGCGCGGAGAGCGGTTTGCCCTGGGCGCGCCCGAACAGGCGGAAAGCGGGAGTATCAGGCGTCTCATTCGTCATGGGGCGCGGGTTTAACGCTTTCCGGAGCCAGATGCACCGTGAAAGTCAGCGCCTCAGGACCGGGTCGCCTGGTCGTCCTCGGCCAGCGTGCGGACCAGTTCCAGGACACGGCGGCGGACCTTGGGGTCCTTGATCCGGGAGAAGGACTCCGCCAGCGAAACCCCATCGGTGCTCTGGATGAAGTCATAGACGATCGGCGTCTGGTCCCCCTCGGCCATGCCAGTGGCGGTCGACTGCTCACCCATGCCCTCGAAGAAGAACTGGACCGGGACTTCAAGGACGCGGGACATGCGATACAGGCGGCTGGCGCCGACACGGTTGGCACCACGCTCGTATTTCTGCACTTGCTGGAAGGTGACGCCGAGGTCATCGCCCAGCTTTTCCTGGCTCATCTTGAGCAGTTGCCGCCGCAGCCGGATACGGGAGCCAACATGAATATCAATTGGATTGGGGCCGCGAGGATTCACCTTCGGCATTGAGTCACCTCATTCGGGTTAAGCGAAAGTGTCAGGTAGAAAAAGTATCGTAGCACAACCGAAGGGCGGCACCTAAACAACTTGCTTCACGAATGAGTGGCCCGCGCGGTCCGGGCTTCACGATATTGTTGCCACGCCATTCCGATGAGGACGAGCAGGCAGAAGGTCAGGAAAGGCCCGTCTCCCCAAAACGAGTAGGGGGTGCGGCCCAGGCTACCTGGCAAAGCCACATCGCGGACACCTTCGGCACTCGGGTCCAGCGTGACCAGCGGCCGTCCGAGGGCATCGACAACACCGGACACGCCCAGCGCTGCCGAGCGCACCATCGGCAGGCCACTCTCAATGCTGCGATAGCTGGCCTGGTTGAAATGCTGGCGCGGGCCGGAGGACGGTCCGAACCAGGCATCATTGGACAGATTATAGATCCAGGCGGCCCGCTCGTCGGATGAGCGCACGAAGTCCGGGAAGATCGCTTCATAGCAGATCAGCGGCAGCATGCGCGGCGCACCTGGAACATCAAGCACCTGCGACCCCGGACCCGGTGAGAACTGATACCGCGCGAGATCCTGCAGCGCCGGGATGCCGGTCATCGCCATCAGCCCGGCCAACGGTGTGAACTCGCCGAAGGGCGT
>OBPS01000050.1_pt1 | contig 16723 bp, 28 predicted proteins | sample 1534661 | NCBI WGS metagenome assembly OBPS01 (sample SAMEA3275493, study PRJEB22092) | marine metagenome | biome: ENVO:00000447 marine biome; feature: The site is in the outerpart of the Oslofjord; material: ENVO:00002010 seawater | collected 2014-06-20T10:00:00+00 | depth 1 m
CCAGTTGAGTTCGATCCTAACGATATGAAAGAGATTCGGCAAGTTCTTACATTCGAGACGAATGGAGGCATTCTCCGCAAGTCTGGGCTGTCTTTCTTGGCCGACTTCTTCGAGCCACAAAACGGTGCTGGCGGTCACTTTGAACGCATCAACGTGCAACTCGGTAAGCGGATCGTTCCAATCCTGACGGCTCTTAACAAACTCCCGGACGCAAAGAACGGGATGTTGCGCAGATGGTGGAATCGTGGATTCCGTCAAATGGGAGAATCATTCCTTCCATTACCTCCTGAAACACAGCCAGCATCACACGCTCGAATCGTTCAGAGTCTGCGTACTGGGTCGGTCATGAACCTCAAGTCTAAAGAGGAGCGTGTCATCAGAGATCAGTTCCGCAATCTGTTTAACGAAACTTTAGATCGTCTGCGAAATGCCGGTGTTCACATGGGCAACATAGGCAAAGACAACTACTTCCCACAGGTATGGCGTAAAGATTTGATTGAATCAGACATGGAGTCTTTTGTTGATCGTCTTGCCAGCTACTTCCAAGCGGAACACGTTGCGCGAGAAGGAGATCAGCTCCAGGGGATGCCCAGGGAAGCCGCGTTATCCATTGCACGAAAGGTTGCGCTCAAGTTAGTTGATGAAGATGGCGTAGCTCCACCAGTCAACAAGTTCTCCGGCGGGGGTCGTGAAATTACGCTAGACCAAGGATTCGAGCGGATGATTCGTCTCGACAAGTTCAACGATTTTGTCGATCCAACAAATCCAAATGACTTATCTCAGTTCCTTGAGAATGATCTCGGTGTGATTGTCACGAAGTACATGGATTCCGCAGAACGCAGGATCGAGATGAACGATACGTTCGGCATCAACTCTCACGCCTTCTACGATTATCTCGAAGTGTCGGCAGGCTCTGCTGATGGCGACATCACTGAGCGAGTTATGCGCTTGCTGACAAGCTCAAAGGTGTTCCGCGCAACGCGAGATACGGCTGATGCGGAAGGTCGAGTGCAGTCTCAACTGAGCGAAACAGTGTTTTCTTCTCTTTTACCAGCGACGGATCAGGGTCGAGAATCAGCTTATGCGTTAGCAACCGAGCTAGTTGATCTCGCCAAGTCTGGTCGTGGAGCCAAGGAGATCGAAGACATTCTTGTCTCTGCTCACCAAGGTGACGCGACACAGAAGATGAACTTTGCAAAACGTGCTCGCGCCATTGCAAACGCTCTTGTGGATACGGAAGGCGGCAAGAAGAAAGTTCATCCCAACAACATCCAACACGCGATGGACTTTTACAAGACGGCAATGCGCAAGCCTATCAGCATGGGAGGACTTGACGAAAAGTTCCGTAACCCATCGAAGTTCTTACGCGCATTCAACATGGTCACTCTGCTTTCCTACACCGTGGTTACATCACTTACCGACGTTGTGTTGCCACTGATTAACTCCGGCGACTTCCGCTCTTTTGCGGCTGGCTGGAAAGATTATGTGACCAAGGGGCCAGAGTACCGTGAGTTCGTTGCTGAAATCGGAGCGTCTATTGAGAACGTCGTTCATCAGCGCATGACTCATACACTCGGTACTGACTCATCGAAATTCGCTAACGGCTTCTTCACAGCAACAATGCTTGAGCCTTGGACATCGATGAACCGCGAGATCAGTGCCTCGATTGGCTACAACTTCTTCAAGATGAATCAGAAGCTCGCTTTGAATCAGCCAAATACTCGGGATGGTCGGCTTGCCAAGCAACGCTTAGATACATACGGCCTGACTTCTCTATATGCGCCAACGACAGGAAAGCCTGAGTCAGTCGAAGCGATCATGTCAGGCGACTCTGTTGCGCGAGATGAAATTGCAACTGCGATTATCAAGTTCACGAACGAGGCGATCTTTACGCCGAACCCGAACGACATTCCGGTTCTTGCAAACACGCCAATCGGATCGCTGATATTCCAGCTCAAGTCGTTCCCTCTGATGATGTCTCGTCTTGGTGGCCGAACTATTCGCAAGGCAACTCGTCAAGACGGCATCAAGGATTACGCTCCATTGTTCGCCTTCCTCGGCATCGGCCCAGCATATTCTGCTGGCGTCGTTGCAACGAAAGACATTGTTCAGGCGCGCAACGAAGAAAACGAAAACCTTGTTCGAGAGCGTACTTGGAACGAAGGCGTCGGAGCACTGCCGTTCGTACCTGATGTTCACGAAGACTACGACGCAATGATGGGTTGGTACGCTGACGGTATGTTACAAATGGGCGGCCTCGGATTACTCGGAGACATCCTCTACAACTCTGCGGAGCAGATCGATAACGGCGCATACGGTCGTGAGCGAATCTACAGCACGTTCCTCGGGCCAACATTTGGGCTTGCATCAGACACCATCAAAGTTGCCGAAGGCGCTCTCGACGGAAACGCAAGCTCTAACTCCAAAGAGCGGGTTGCAACTCGTGAAGTCTTACAGCGCATTCCTATCCTCGGCGGTCGCCGCGATGTCCGGGAAAGCCTGGTTGACTCAATTGCCGGGGAGTCCAGCAAGTCGCGCAACAGATCAGCAACTAGCGGCGTTTATAGCTTCGGTTACAAATACGGATATGACTTCAATTAAGGAGATGAAGCGTGATAACCCTATTCGGAACAATCGCAGGTCTGCTTTCCAGCTTCCTGCCAGAAATCCTGAAGATGTTTCAAGACCGCCAAGACAAGCGGTTCGAGATGGATCTCATCAAGCTCCAAATGGATCACGCGAAGCAACAGCATACGCAACGTCTGACGGAGATACAGGTCAATGCCGACATCGCCGAAAGCAAAGCTCTGTACAAACATGCAAGCAAACCATCCGGCAACCAGTTCGTTGAAGCTCTCAGAGGAAGCGTCCGTCCGGTCATAACATATTTGTTCTTTTTTGCGTTCATCGCGGTGAAGATGACTGTAATGATCTACTGGATCAACGAGGATATTCTCTCGACACCGGCATTGATCGACAAGCTCTGGGATCAGGAGACTGCGGCTTTGTTCTCGGCAATCATCGGATTCTGGTTTGGTCAGCGCGCCATTCAACGGGGTCGTGCAAAGTGAGGCACGTCACAGACGAGGGGTTAGAGATCATCATGCACCACGAGGGGTTCGTTCCCGAGGTGTATCTCTGCCCTGCCGCCATCCCCACCATCGGCTACGGACATGTTGTTCTGCCGCATGAAAACTTCGACGAAGGAATCACTGAAGAACAAGGAATGGAAATCCTGCGCAACGACGTTGGTATAGCTGAACGCGCTGTTACTCGCCTCATCAGCGTTCCACTGGAAGACGAGCAGTTCGATGCGCTTGTTTCGTTTACTTTTAACCTCGGCTCTGGATCTCTACAAACTTCCACTCTTCGTCAAAAAGTGAATCGTCAAGAGCACGATTTGGCTCCAGATCAGTTTCGTCGGTGGGTGTATGCGGGCGGTCGGAAGCTGAAGGGACTCGTTCGTCGTCGTGAAGACGAGGCTTTGTGGTACGAGTCTGCATCACTTTAATCAAGCGCAACAAGTAAGCCTCGCACTTACCGGCATCCTCAAGACCGTTCTTGAAAAAGCAACGAGTCAGGTATTCCCAAGCTCTACTCCAGTAATCGATTTCGACTGCTGTTAGCCTTCCGTCAATGACAAGCTGATTCATCTTTTCAAGCAACGCATGACGAACATCGATTACCTCGATGTCTTCTGTAATCATGTAATGCGGCGGGCTGTTCACATAATCAGGCTTGAGATCTGTCACAAATACTCTCCTCTTCTTCTGCGCTTTTCGGTGATTCGCATCTCAAGCGCAATCAAATCAATTTCGATCTTCGTCGCTTTTTCTCTCAGACCGGACACAATTGCGTGAAGCATTTTCAAATACTTCTTCTTAATCTTTCGGTTCAACTTCTCGAGAGATGCCACTGTTACACCTCCAGTCGATGAGCACTTATTGCTGAATACTCAAGCCGAGACTTCTCGACCTCATTGGTCAGATGCAACTCCCTCTGCTTCAGCTTAATCAGTTCCTCGCGCTCTTTCTTGAGGCGATCCTTCGCCTTAATGATGTCATCCTTCCATCCGTCAATTCTTTTTAAGTCGCTGTACCTTGTCTCCAAGACTTCGATGAGAGCAGTTTTCTCCAGAATATCGCTCTTAACCGAGTACAGTTCATCCGACATGGCTTTGATGTGGTCAATCATCTCGACCACCAATTCATTCGGGTTCATATCTATTCCTTTTTTGTTGGCCGGTATACATCGAACTGGTCGCACGGATCCTTGCAGGGGCTATCGCGCAACGCGCAATGCCACTCGCCAGACGACTTAGGTGCTGAGTGCTTACACAATCTACAATTCGGATTGACTTCAGGAGTTTCCCAACAGACGCTTCGCTTGAAGCATCCCTTGCAACGCCAATCTGTCGGTTCTTCTGCGATGCGATTGCCGCCACCATCAATGACGTATTGCATACGGGTGTATAGCCAGTCCCATTCAGACTGATCGAACGCAACGACTTCGGCCCAATACTCCGAATTGTTTTTGTTGTAAGCGATAAAGAACGATGTCTCGATGCGGAACATCGCCATCAGCATTTGCATCTGCCGGTAGTAGTGTCGATGAGAAATCTTGACGCCACTCTTCTGGAACTTCTTCCAAGAGGCGTCATTCATTGATTTGATCTCGAGAACGGCGTCACCTTCAGCGGGGTCGCTGATAAGCCCGTCCGCATTACACACGACATGGCCGCCCAACCATTCCCGACGATGTTGCTTGCCGGTCATGGGGTCATTTTCAATGACGTTTAATTTGGCCTTGCGTAAGTCTTTGACGACCGCATCTTCGATCCGATGACCATCTCGAAAAATCCGTTTAAGGCGTGGGTCAGGGGGATCGTTGTCAAATCCACGCAACGAGAACTGTAGGTAGGCGTTGCAGTCATTTCCAACAACCGATGCACCGATATAGGATCTGGCTTCACCCTCGGTTTCATCAGCGTATCCCCCGTCAATCCGACTCACGATGTCGTGTGCGAATGTGGATTTCATCAGAACGGAAGCGGATCGTCGTCCCGCGTATCGGGAGCAGAGGTTGATGCCAAAGGATATGTGTAGTTCACACGAGAACGCTTTGTTCCGTCCTGATCCACCTCATCCACTACGTTGATTCCAAGCGGCTTACCCTTGAACCAATCAGCTTCTGGCGGATGCGCGTTATCCCAGCCCATGTTGGACAACATGGACTTCAGTTGCTCCAGACCAATGCGTTGCGCATCTGGATTTGAATGCTGAACCGTCGTCCAAGATCGAATCGATCCGTTACTTTTCTGATCCTTCATTTCAAGGATCAGGTTCCAGCCAGTACCCTTTGAGTTCTTGTCGTATTTTGCTGACGCAATGGTCGCTTCATACTTGCCCGCGCTCAAGATCGTTGGACGATCCTCTGTTTGCACAGCATTAAGGTCAATTTGCGTTAAGTTAAAGCTCATTAGTTAGCTCCTTGCTTGATGAAGTTTTCATACTCGGCCTGTGTCATATACACGCGGCGCAACAGTTCAGTGACATCATCACAATCCTCAACAGGCTTGAGTCTGCGATGCGGGTCACGAGTCTTCCCATGCCATCCGCGAACTTCGTCTGTGACCAGATAACGCTTCACCTTTGCGGATCCGTCATCTCCAGTTGATGTTGCGCGAATGAGACAGAAAACGTGGTCGTAAAGTGCGGGGATCATCTTCTGCACTTTGTTCTGCACTAGCATTGGCCAGTAATGCGTCTGCCCGTTGTCATCTGTTTCCTCAGTTGCCAAGCAGGTTATGAGGACGTGATAAGGAAGGTCGCGTACCCACTTCAAAGACTCCGTGATCTTTGCGGAGTAAGCGCCCCATTTCTCGAATCCATTCTTACTACCGGCAAACTCTTTCTCGACATCGGCAAAGCACTGCTGAGAAAGCTCTGTAGCCGAATCGATACAGATCCACTTGTATCCTTGAGCGCGAAAATCATCTGACATGACATAGGCGGCAATCTGCTTAAACGAATAGCCATCCTGACAAGGACTTTCAAAAGACTTGAACGGCAGATAATCGATTTCACAATCGCTTACCGATGCGAGACCAGACTCTCCTGATATCACGAATCCCTTTCCGTAAGCTTGCTCATAATTCCTGATCTGCGTAGTCTTTCCTGCTCCATGGTGTCCAATGAGCAACGTCTTGCTTGTCTCCGACACAGACGAGTCATTGGTTTTGAGCGGCGTAATCTTCATAACGTCTCCAGCTTTACTTTTGTCATCCCAATCTTCTTGGTTAAACAAGGTTCTAAAATGCACTTCTCCTCGGGGCTCAGATTGTTGAACGCCTTCTTGTCCACGCGGAATCTCCGTGTGACATGCGGAGGAACCTCATTTTTTTCATACATGGTTTTCAGTTTTTCTTGATCCCAATCCCAACGCTCTTGGTGTTGAATCACAAACTTGTGATCGCCCACTTCGATTTCGTGATCTCCGGGTTGCTCTGGGACGAGCGCAATGATGTTGTTCTTGAGCGCATCGAGCTTTAGTTGCGCTAGCTCAAGTTCTTCTTGCACTTCTTTCCAGGACTCAACCATTGAGTAGGGAACGCTGACTGTTGGGGATTTAGGTGGCGCGCTCAAAGGCGCGTTTGATGAGGCTTCTTTAAGCCCGGTTACTACTGCCATATCAACTCCTCATAATCATAACAATACAAACGATGTCACATTTATATTGCTTCCGATGTCCTTTTTATCTCAGAATGGACACCGTTACAACAGGAAATATGATGTTTTTTGATATCAAGTCGTTAGTGGAAGACCTTGGTGGCGCTTCAAAAATAGCAGAACAATTAGGCATTTGCCGTACTACACCCTATGGGTGGATCAGCCGAGGATCAATTTCTACGAAAGACTTGAGCAAGATCAAAAGTGCATATCCTGACGTATCAATAGAACAATACTTTAGGGGGAATGAATATGACGAATGCGGAAAACCCATGTCTCAAGGAAGCCATCGCAATGGCTCAACGCGGTTTTCAAGTGGTTCCAATTTCGGGAACAAAAAAACATCCATCAATAAAATGGAAACACTTCAATCAAACCGGACAGATACCGACCGAGGAAGAGATTCGTTCTTGGTGGGAGCGCGAACCTAACAGTTACCTTGGAATCATCACCGGTAAATACTCCGGTTACGTCGTCGTTGACTGTGACAACGAAGACGCACTGGATCTTGCGAAGCGACTTGGCTTTACGAACACACCGGTAAAGACGAAGACAAAACATGGCTGGCACTTTTATTGGAAGTGGCCGGAGGGCGCAACAAAGATCGAAGGTCAAGTTGGGGCAAATGCGAATGGCATTAAATGGCCTAGCTTCAAAGGACTCGACTTTAGAGCGTCCGGCAACATTGCCGTAATTCCGCCTACCCCCAACTACTCATGGGTTATCGACGACGACAAGACATTTTATGATGTCCCAGAATGGGAGGGGTTCGATCCGTACAAACTCAACCGCCCATCGGCTCAAGTCCTGAACCTCGATTCCTTTCGACCAGAGAACATACTGTTACCGCAGAATGTTGCTCGTCCAGTGGGCGGCATCTGGCAACAAGCCGAAGAGAAGGTTAGCAAGTATGCGAACCGCAAGCTCCCGACCGGCGGCGGCAATGGCCGGAACGATATGCTGTACCGATACTTGGGTGAGCGTTGCGCAAGCGGGATCAATGACCGAGAAGAATTATTTCGTGAGGCTATCGAGTTCCAGTCAGAGTTCTTCGAGGAATCGTTTCCCGAAAGAGAGATATGGGATTCAGTTGATCGGCTCATTGAGCAGGATAAGATTTCCCATCCCGAGAGGTACGCAACAAAGAATGAGTTGCCAGACAGTCAACAGCTCGATGCATCTCAGTTCAAGCCGATCACAACAAAGGACATCAATCGACTCAAGCAGGAGATTGGCTCACAGGAATATTTTATTGAGCCGTTCCTCCCGACCTCCGGCACGATCATGCAGGTGTTCGGATACTCTGGCCATGGCAAGTCTATGTTTATTCGACACGCTCTTTATATGGCTTCGTCATTACAGAAAAGATGTGGGCCATTTGATATACCGAAAACTCCAAGGATTCTTTACTTCGATTTTGAGAACAGCAGAACAAACGTCTACCGGTTCTTGGATCGTTCCGCTCGATCATTCGGTGACGCCGCTGATCGGTTTAACATCTGGGCTCCGTTCGACAACAAGGATCAACTCAACCTCAAGACTGACAAGGGGCGATCCACGTTCTTCCAATGGGTTGTTGCGAACAAGGCCGACGTAGTTGTCATCGATACAATCCGTTCCGCCTTCCCCGGCATCAACGAAAACTCTGCTGAAGACTGGTCGGTGGTCAACGAGCTTGCGCTCAAGTTGCGAAACAACGGGATCAGTTGCGTCCTTGTGCATCACTCAAACAAGCCAAGCGAAACAGGACTGGGCCGAGAGGCGGGATCAACTAACCAGTTGACTGTCCTCGAAACTCAGCTTCGCGTTACTCAAGTTTACCGAGATCAGGAACAGGCGAAACAGAACGCAGGGATATTTGACGGAGACCTCGAGCACTCTGTCTACGACAGGCTCGCCTCCTTCAATGGGGTATCTCCCGACGAACGCATCGATCTTGTTCTACAACTCCGCTACGGGAAAGTCCGAGAATGGACTGACATGCACGAACCCGTTTCGTACATTGCTTTTGTCAGCAACCATAAGGACAAAACCGTTCGGCTCCACTCCTTCAAGTCTGCCAAGCAAAAGGCAAGAGATTTGTGTCAGCCCTACCTCGACGTTCAGGGCAACATCCAACCGGCGATGTCAGACATGGACATTGCAAAGCGATTGGATAAGCCGGTCAGCGTGATTCAAGAATGGACTCAATTCCATCGAGAGTTCAGTGAATATCAGAACGGATAAAAAAAAGCCCGCAGAGGGGTGCGGGCAAAGAGGGAGTCTTCAGATTCGACACACTCGTCGAACTCGTTACTCGCTGACTTCGGGCGGAGCGGCGAAGCCAAGCTCCGTCTCCCTCGTCAAACTCGAGTCGAATGAAAATACCTGAAAAATTGCCAGATGTAAACCTTTGGCGTTTAATTACACAACTTTAGTTGTTCATTAACATATCGTGTGATAGCTTCCAGAACAGGATGGCACATCACACGGAGGCATGATTGCCTAAGCGAGTTCCTCTTTCGGATGAGCAGATTGAATGGCTCAAGATGAATTGCTACGACGTGAGTTACGCAGAGATGGCTCGAGTGATCGGCTGTTGCACTGACACACTGAAGCGCATCCTCGTTCGTCTCAACCTCAAAGATTTCCACGGCGCAAAGTACGCAGTCGAAGGCGGCCCGAAACCAAAGACATGGAACCGCCCGTGCTCGAAATGCGGTTGCACCAAGACACGCCCAAAGTTTCATTTCCGTTGCTCGGCTTGTCATGAAAAAGAAGAGAGCTGGGAAGACTCCGGCTTTGAAGACACGTCAGGTTGGGTACGATGAGCACACCACAAAAACGCAAAGGCGACGCATACGAACGCGAGCTCGCCAAATATCTGAACGACAACGTATACCGGCAGGAACGATGTTTCCGTGCGCCGCTCTCCGGCGGCGGCACTCACAATCTCCAGCACGGCGGATCGGATATCGTCGGCGCAACAGACCTGTTCATCGAAGCCAAGAGAACCGAACGCCTGAACATCCGAGACGCAATCCGGCAGGCCATCCGCAACAAGACCGAGAGTAAGTCACCTGAAATCCCGGTGGTCATCACTCGGCGCAACAGAGAACCCACTGAGGAATCAATCGTGGCTCTTCATCTCAAAGACTTCATCCGGCTATACGAAGCCTTCTTGCTACAGAACGGCAATCTTTATGAAACCAGATTTGAGAATCTGCCATAACTGCAAGAAGATAAAACCCATCTCTGAGTTTCGAGACAAGAAATTCGGAGCGAGCAAACCTCCCCGATCTCCTTACTGCCAACCCTGCAAGATCGAACGGCGACAGAAGCCCGAGGTCTTTCTCAAAGAGCTATTGCAATGCATCAGGTACAGCGACAAACGAGCAGACATCGATGACGAAGTAACAGTCGAGTTCCTGCTGGGCCTTTTGGCGGCCCAGCAAGGACGTTGCGCTTTGTCCGGCGACGAGCTGACGTTCAAGAAAACCAACAAGCGGTACGCAAAGACAATGACCAACGCCAGCATCGACCGCATCAACTCCGGCATCCACTACACCAAAGACAACATCCGGCTCGTCACCGCTCAAGTGAACTACATGAAACACGCGATGACCGACGATGAGTTCTACCGGTTATGCCAAGCGATCAACTCGGGACGACCCTCCTCCTAATCTGCGCAACACTGGATCGACTGGAGGACTCATGGCCAAGAAGAAATCGACCATGCGCGTATCAAGTGCGTGTGAAGGGAAGTCTCTTAACAAACCATTCAAAACACCCAATGGCCCAAAGAAGTCAGGCGTGTGCGTGAAGGATGGGAACTCGGTCAAGATCGTCCGGTTCGGTGATCCCGACATGAAGATCAAGAAACATATCCCGGAACGCAAAAAGAGCTTCCGTGCTCGGCACAACTGTGACACTCCCGGCCCAAAAACCAAGGCACGGTATTGGTCGTGCAAGGCGTGGTGATTCATGTGGATGCTGTTCTTAATTGTACTCGGCGACTCTCAATATGCAGTCAGAGTCATGAATGTATTCAACTCAATTGATGCTTGCCTCCAACAGCGCGAAATCTTGGTTGAAGAAATCGGTCGTCCGATCATCGACTACCAAGTTATTTGCATACAAAAATCCGTAGGAGAAACAGATGCGTAAATGCCCAGTCAACGGGAAGCCCTGCAACAAAGCCGCCTGCCAAACCGGTTGCGCGATGAAGAAAGCAGGAGCCAAGAAGCCAGCCAAGAAGACTGCGAGCTATGGCAAGCGTAAGTAAAGCGGTCAAGAAACGCGGAGCGCAAACACAGTCCGGCAACATGAAGCACCCCGACTGTCCTTGCACACAAACCGGTAAGAAAGGAATGCGTCCCGATGGCAAGCAAAAGCAAAACTAAGAAGGACGCCTGCTACAAGAAGGTGAAGGCCGCCATGCCTCAGAACTCCGCTTATCGGTCTGGACACATGGTTCGGTGCAGGAAAGTGGGTGCAAAAAACTACGCTATCGGTAAGAAAAAATGACAGACACAGATCGTTCAATCAAGAAAGACATCGCCATCTGGGATCTCGAATCTCGAATTGATTCTGTTGCGCAGGTACTCGAAGACCTTGACGCGCTGACCGAACAACTCGAGTACGACCTGTCAGAAGACGAGCTGTTTAACTACATCAACGGTCTGCGCAACGTCTACGACTTGCGCATCATCAAGCTACGCGAAGCGTTCCAAGCATCACTCGGTGACGAACGCCCGCTTGCTGTTGTATTCCAGTCGGCTGACCAAGAAGACAAAGACAAAATCACCGAGCGACTCGACGAGCTGAAAGCCATTATCAACTACGGCGAATCCGATGAGCAGTGATGGTCTTCACAAATGGTTCGGGCGCAACGGCGGCAAAGGCTGGGTCGATTGCAAAACAGGCAAGCCCTGCGGACGCAAGTCAACCGGCGATAAGTCTCGGCCTTATCCGGCCTGTCGGCCTACTAAGGCTCAGTGCAAAACCAGCGTCGCCAAAAATAAAACCTCATCAAAGCGCGTCAACTGGAAGGGCTAGTGCGTGGATCCTCTCACCGCTCTCACCATCGCATACGGGGCTATCAAAACGGGTGTCCAAGTCGGCAAGGACATCCAGTCGCTGTCGTCGGACATCGGCTCTCTGTGGGACAGCATCGACCAGATTCGAGAGAGCGCAACGAAAGCCAAGGGGAAGAGCAAGAAGTCGGTCAACCAGGAAGCGACAGATCTTTTCTTGGCTGAAGCCAAAGCAATCGAAATCGAAAACGAGCTACGCGAGTTCTTCACCTACGAATACACCGGCCCACTGAGTTGGCCGGACATGATCCGTATCCGCAACCAAGTGAGAAAGCAACGCCAAGAAGAACGACTGGCTGAAATCAAAAAGAAGAAGGCGATCAAGAAGAACATCTTGATCGGAGTTGCTGTCACAGGCTCATTAATTCTTTCAATCGCGGCGATCTTTTTCTTCGTTTCTTTCCTGTTATCGTTCAAAAATTGATTAGACATTAGTCTAATACCGACGTGTCCAATCCGTCTAATGCAGTCCAATACTGTCCAAACCAATGATATTAACTGTCAACCTATTATTATCTAGTTGTTGTGTTTATTGACAACTTAGTGATACAACTAAGAGTGAAAGTTGTGACACCAAGATTAAAAAAATCTATCGCACAGCTTATATACAAATGGAGTTAGATATGGAAAATGAAAATGAAATAGTCCGTCAGCTTGACAGGATTGAAGCCAAGCTCGACGTGATGATTTCAATATCCGGTAGAGGATTTGTTGAAGCCATCAAGCCCGAAGCGGGCAGACAAAACACTGACAAGAACGGCGTACTTGTTCTGAAGCAGATGACGCCGCGACAACACGCAACACTCCAGCTTTTGATTGCTGGATGGAGCAACGGCAAAATCGCATCCGTTCTCGGGGTCGGTGAAAACACGGTCAAGGTTCACGTTAGAGCCCTGTGTGACAAGCTCGGGATGAACAACCGATCACAGGTTGGCATCAAGGGTTATGAATTACTCAGCACAATCCCGCCTGACGATTATAAGGACGTATCAGGCGGGCTCCCAAAGGACTGGGCGGCTACGCTGATAGAGGGGGAGGCAGATCCCTACTCTCATGTTTATAGGAGATAGGTCTTATGAGTTTGAGTTTGAAGTTGCGAGGCAACAAGTGGCAGGTCACCGGAACAGTCAACGGACATCGCGTCCGCGAATCAACTGGCACAGCAGATCGTTCTAAAGCGGAACAACTCCGCGCAGAAATCGAGTATGAATACCTCACCGGCATTCGCAGGCAAGGCGAGACTCGCAAGACATCAGCGCGTTCGTTTCGTGAAGCAACACGTCTGTATCAGCAGAGCCGAAACACCGGCTCAAGCCGAACAACTGATTACACTGCCGGTAAACTTGTTGCTTACTTTGGCAACATGGACGTGGATGCCATCGACGTGCTCGCAATTGAGCGGTACATCAACGAGGCTCATGTCGCCAAAGGCAACACAAACGCAACCATCCGGCGTGAACTCGGGCAGATCCAAGCGATTCTGAACTTCGCCGCAACCATGGGGTTGCGCAGTCAGATCAAGCTCAAGAAGCCGCCGGAAGATCCAAGCCGTACTCGCACTGTCAGTGATGAAGAAGAGAAGATCATTTGGCCACGGCTTTCTCAAGAGCTCTCGTTGCTCGCCACGTTTATCTTGAACACGGGAGCTAGACCAAGCGAGGCGCTTCGCCTCACTTGGGAAGACGTGAACCTCAACAAGAATCAGGTCACCCTTTACTCAAAGAAAGGCCGCAACAGAACATGGAGTGCGCGTCATATTCCGTTGAATTACGACGCACTTCAATGTCTCCGGTGTGCTAAGTCGTTGCCTCGTGACAGTGAGCATGTCTTCACACGCAACGGGAAGAAGTGGCCATCACATTGGGAACTGGACAAGCAATGGAAGCACACCGTAAAAAGCGAACTCGGAATCGATGATCTCAATCCATACGATCTCCGGCACACATTCGCAACACGGCTTGCAAGAACAGGGGCTCCGGTCAAAGTCATCGCTGACTTACTGGGGCATTCGGATTTGCGCATGGTTATGCGCTACATGAATACAGACAGCAGTGATATGAGGAACGCAGTGGACGCTCTGAATGACACCGTTAGTTTGTACGATGTGTCGTGACACAGTGTGTCACATGATTAGGGGAACACTCAGGGGAATGACTTGGTGTACCATGGTGCAAGTGGTGGGACTCGAACCCACGACCTCTCCCTTACCAATGGGACAGACACCTTGGCTTCACGTCTTAGGACGCGCCAAAGGACACCATCCGGTACAACACGACCCATCCTTTGATACCTCTTTTTGTGTGACAGACACGTCATTGACACACAAATACACGTCCCCGCAAGGGAACAACGAGATATTAACGAGGAAATTATGATCTCAAATACCGTTTCACAAACACTTATCCAAGATTGGAAACAAACAATAACAGCCATCGACGCAATGATTGCAGTCGGCAACTGCCTCAAGGATCGGGCGGCATCGGGAGCCATCGGCCACATCGACGATGTGGTCAGCACGTTGATTGAGCAACGCAAGGCACTGGAGTTAATGATCGAAGACGAAACAAATTCTCAACTGAGGGTAGTGAAATGAACGAAGTAACAATTGATCGCAGAAAGAAATGGACGCCTTCCCGTCGGAAGGCTCACTCTGAAAAGATGAAGCAGGCTTGGGCAGGCAAGAAAGGTGAGGCGCTTGTTGTTGATGAGCAACACCGTTCGACAATTGAAGAGATCTCTTCCCGGCTTGAAGAAAGCTTTGGCTTCAAGCCCACTGCAACGCAGACACTCAACCACTTGGTGTCAAACGCAGAAAAGATACTCGAATTCCGGAGGGTGCATAATGAAAGCGAACATTAGAGCGATCCTTCAAGACTGCATCGAGATCGGCGTTGAGAGCGGATACGCTCGAGCGTACAAGCACACAGACAATCCAACTGAGATGGCAATGAGAGAATGCATTGAGTTGGCAATCTGGTACGAAATCGACATCCGATTCGATTTTGAGACTCAAGACAGAGACCTGTTCTCCGAGATCATTGAGGGCTTTGACCGCCTCGAAACTAAACGCAACAAATGCAACGGCCATCAGGATGTTCGCATGTAATGCAAATCGCATTACAGGTTCACGAGCACACCGCCCTTCGGGGCGGCTGTGCAATCAACCATCGGCCTCGGGATCAAGCGGTATCGCTGTCGAGACAATGGCTTTGCAAGGCAATAAATATTCTTTGTTCACCTCATAGGCTTCCGGGTTGCGCATCATGTCGATGTAAGCATCACACGCAACAATCACTTCTTCACCCATGTCTGTCTCAAAAAACTCAACAGACATCTCACGCATCACTTTTCCACACATGTCGCAAGCAACACGTTCGTACCCGTGGTGAACCCCGGCGGATTCCATCATGTCTTGTTCGGCTGTCATTGGTTCTCCATCATTTCGATTAACTTCATGGTCACTTCTAAGTCATCCATCTCGCCGAACATGTCTCGAACTCGTTGAATGTTTTTCTCACGCCACTCTTTGTTGCGCGAACTCAGCCATATTGCGATGACAAGACAGCTCGCGTCGTCCAGTTCGGCGTTCACACTGAACGCCGCATACAGGTCAGGCCGGAACGAAACCACTGGCTCACCACTCCCAATGCGCAACCGTTCTCGTGCGCCCCATAAGAACTCGTTATCTTTCATCAGCTTTCCTCGGAAAAAATGAATCCACTTCAACACAGATCGCTTGAATCTTTTCCGTGTCTCGATGCCTGACTCGCCGCTTGCGAACAAGCATTGCGACACGCCACCAGAACGCCCCATTTGTGCGGGGGTATAACTTGAACCACTCGGTTTTGATCGTCGGCTTGATCGTCATTTCGTAGGGTGTGAACTTCATAGCAACGCCCTTTTCGCCGTGTCCAACAGCACGTCAGTAAAGTCACCGAACGTCTTTGCATGGCCGCATACAGGGATGATTCGCTTTAGCTTCGACTCTTTGCCGATCGATATTCCGAACACCTCAACGCCACACTTGGGCAACACTTCGGTCACAAGTTTCCGGCACTCGGGTACTTCTTGGTCAAAGTTTGGGTCACCATCTGACACAAAGATCATCACCTTCCGGCAATCACGTTGCTCGATCAGGCGACTGGCACACATCGGTAGTGCTCCGGCGGTAGGTGTGCCACCACCGTGTGCAATGAGATATGCGCCGATAGTCCAGTCTTTTGATGGCGGATCGCTCGGGGAGCGAAGCTGACTCAAACGAAAGCCTGAACCCCCAGACCAAGCAAGTATCTCGTGCTTGATTTGAGTTCCTCTGAACACACTGTCGAGGACGATCAGCGAACGTGTTGTCAGGTTTGTATCCATCGAACCAGAAGCATCGACACAGATCTGAACGAACGTGTTGGTGTCCTGTCTGGGATGCTTACGTTTGAACACACGCGGATCCCCGGCCACCAGATTGGCAAGCCTACCTCGATCAACGCGACCGGATTCTTGGTTGCGCAATGCGCCTCGACTGCTGTCTGCAATCAACATCGAACGCAAACGACCGGCCTTGGTAAAGTCTCCGGCTGGAATTAATGCTTTCTGCTCGGCAAAATACTCTTTCGCACATTCTCTGTAACTCATATCAATCTCCTAGCAATTCCTCGACTGTTAAAATGGCGGGTTGGTTTTGTGCATACTCACGAACCATCTGCCAATCCCCGTCACACTCTGTACCGCCAGACTCTTCGACTACCTTGCGCACCGCAGTCTCGACGTTCTTGAACGTAGTCTTCTCAGGCAGTTCGCCGCCTGCCCCACCGCTATCGTTCTTCTCTGAGATGTCACCTTCACCAGTCATCTCGTCACCATCACCATGGCCGCCTGAAGATTCAGAGTCATCACCCTGTTGCGCATCATCACCTTGTTGCTCAC
>OBPS01000051.1_pt1 | contig 16624 bp, 28 predicted proteins | sample 1534661 | NCBI WGS metagenome assembly OBPS01 (sample SAMEA3275493, study PRJEB22092) | marine metagenome | biome: ENVO:00000447 marine biome; feature: The site is in the outerpart of the Oslofjord; material: ENVO:00002010 seawater | collected 2014-06-20T10:00:00+00 | depth 1 m
GTGAAGGTGGCCGCACCGTCGGCGCCGGCGTCGTCTCGAAGATCATCGAGTAGACTACCAAATCCGGCCGGGGCGGTGCCGCAGGTATCCGCCCCGGTCATGCTCTTTTTGAAAGTTAAGAAACGGGATCGGTTTGATGGAACGTCAAAACATCCGCATTCGCCTGAAGGCGTTCGACCACCGGGTTCTGGATAACTCCACCCGGGAGATCGTCTCGACAGCCAAGCGCACGGGCGCGAACGTCCGTGGTCCGATTCCGCTGCCGACGCGCATCGAAAAATTCACGGTGCTGCGCTCGCCGCACATCGACAAGAAGTCGCGCGAGCAGTTCGAAATCCGGACGCACAAGCGCCTTCTCGACATCGTCGACCCCACTCCGCAAACCGTGGACGCGCTCATGAAGCTCGACCTGTCGGCCGGCGTGGACGTCGAGATCAAGCTGGGAGCGTAGGACTATGCGCCAGGAAGATCGCAGAACAGGCGTGATTGCCCGCAAGCTGGGCATGACGCGTATTTTCGCCGAAGACGGTTCGCACGTGCCTTGCACGGTGCTTCACATGGACGGTGTCCAGGTCGTGTCTCACAAGACCGCCGACCGGGACGGCTATGTGGCGCTCCAGCTCGGTGCCGGTGCAGCCAAGGCCAAGCGGACGCCGAAGGCGCTGCGCGGTCACTTCGCCAAGGCCAAGGTTGCGCCCAAGCGCAAGCTGGTCGAATTCCGCGTCGCCGAGGACGCACTGATCGAAGTCGGCTCCGAGCTGACCGCGGACCACTTCGTCCCGGGCCAGAAAGTGGATGTCGCCGGCATTTCGATCGGTAAGGGTTTTGCAGGTGCCATGAAGCGCCACGGTTTTGGCGGCCTTCGTGCCACGCACGGTGTGTCAATCTCGCACCGCTCGCATGGTTCGACCGGTCAGTGTCAGGATCCGGGCAAGGTCTTCAAGGGCAAGAAGATGGCCGGTCACATGGGCGCTGTCCGCGTGACCACACAGAATATCGAAGTCGTTCGTGTTGACGTCGAGCGCGGCATTGTCCTGGTCAAGGGCGCCGTTCCGGGGTCAGCCGGTGGCTGGGTTGAGTTGCGCGATGCGATCAAGGGTCACGGCGATGCCGAGCTTCCCGTTCCGGGCAAGTTCCGTACGCTGGACGAGCTGAACGCACCGGTCGCGACGGACGCCGACACTGCGGCTCCGGCTGCGGCTGACGGTGAAGAAGGAACGGAAGCATGAAGATCGAGGTCAAAACCCTCGCGGCGAAGGACGCCGGTGCCATCGATCTCGACGATGCCGTCTTCGGCATTGAAGAGGTGCGCTCCGACCTCCTGCAGCGCGTTGTGAAGTGGCAGCTGGCAGCACGCCAGCAGGGCACGCACAAGACGCTCGGCCGCTCCGAAATCAATCGGACCAAGAAACGCTTCGGTCGCCAGAAGGGCGGCGGTACGGCCCGTCACGGTGCCCGCTCCGCTCCGCAATTCGTCGGCGGCGGCAAGGCCCACGGTCCCCGCGTTCGCAGCCATGCGCATGAGCTTCCCAAGAAGGTTCGTGCTCTCGGCCTGCGCCACGCCCTGTCGGCCAAGCTTGGTGCCAAGTCGCTTATCATCCTCGATGATGCCGCGCTTGATGCCCCGCACACGAAGTCACTCCGCACGTCGTTTGAAGGTCTGGGCATCACCAACGCCCTGGTCATCTCCGGCGTCGAAGTGAACGAGAATTTCGCCAAGGCGGCTCGCAACCTGCCGTGCATCGACGTTCTGCCTGCACAGGGCCTGAATGTTTATGACGTGCTGCGTCGCGACACCCTGGTGCTGACGAAGGCGGCTGTGGAGCAGATCCACGCCCGCCTCAGCGCGAAGGAGGCTTAAGATGACGGCTGCTGCGCGCCATTACGACACGATCCTGAGCCCGGTGATCACCGAGAAGGCCACACTGCTTTCGGAAGAAAGCAAGGTTGTCTTTTTCGTGCCGCTCTCTGCCAACAAGAAGGAGATCGCGGAAGCGGTCGAGGAGCTCTTCAAGGTGAAGGTGACGGCTGTGAACACCATCAAGGTTCACGGAAAGACCAAGCGCTTCCGGGGTATTCCCGGTCGCCGCAATGACCAGAAGAAAGCGGTCGTGACTCTCGCAGAGGGTCACTCGATCGACGTGACGACGGGTCTGTAAGATGGCTTTGAAAACATTCAAACCGACCTCTCCGGGCCGCCGTGCCCTCGTGCTGGTGGATCGTTCCGCCCTGCACAAGGGACGCCCTGAGAAGACACTGGTCGAAGGCCTCACCAAAAAGGGTGGGCGCAACAATATGGGTCGCATCACGGCCCGCCGGCGTGGCGGTGGCGCGAAGCGTCTCTATCGCCTGGTCGACTTCAAGCGCCGCAAGTGGGACATGCCCGCGACCGTTGAGCGTCTTGAGTACGATCCGAACCGGACGGCTTTCATCGCCCTCATCCATTATGAGGACGGGGAAAAGGCCTACATCCTGGCTCCGCAGCGCCTTTCCGAAGGTGATACGGTCATCGCGTCCGCCAAGTGCGACGTGAAGCCGGGTAACGCGATGCCGCTGAAGGCGGTGCCGGTTGGCACCATTCTTCACAATGTCGAGATGAAGCCGGAGAAGGGTGGGCAGATTGCCCGGTCCGCCGGCGCGTATGTCCAGCTGGTCGGCCGTGATGCCGGCTACGCCCAGATCCGTCTGGCGTCTGGCGAGCTGCGCATGGTCTCGGACAAGTGCATGGCGACGGTCGGTGCGGTGTCGAACCCGGACCACCTCAACATCAACCTCGGCAAGGCCGGTCGCAAACGCCATCTCGGCAAGCGTCCGTCTGTTCGCGGTGTTGTCATGAACCCGGTTGATCACCCGCATGGTGGTGGTGAAGGCCGTACCTCTGGTGGTCGCCACCCGGTGACCCCGTGGGGTAAGCCGACCAAGGGTGCCAAGACACGCTCGAACAAGTCGACTGACAAGTTCATCATCCGCTCGCGCCACGAGCGCAAGAAGCGATAGGGAGCAGACGATGCCTCGCTCTGTCTGGAAAGGTCCGTTCGTCGACGGCTATCTGCTGAAAAAAGCGGAGAAGTCGCACGAAGGCGGACGTAAGCAAGCGATCAAGACCTGGTCGCGCCGTTCAACCATCATGCCGCAATTCGTGGGCCTGACTTTTCAGGTTCACAACGGCAACAAGTTCGTGCCGGTGCTGGTGACCGAAGACATGGTCGGCCACAAGCTCGGTGAATTTTCTCCGTCGCGGACCTATTACGGTCACGCAGCGGATAAAAAAGCGAAGCGGAGATAAGCGATGGGACAGACTTCAAACCCCCGTCGCGTCGCCGACAATGAAGCGCGTGCCAAGCTGCGGATGATCCGTATCAGCCCGCAGAAGCTCAACCTTGTCGCCGCGCTCATCCGCGGCAAGAAGGTAGAGCGGGCCCTGGCCGATCTGGAATTCTCGCGCAAGCGGATCTCCAAGGACGTCAAGAAGGCGCTTGAGTCGGCCATTGCGAACGCTGAAAACAACCACGGCCTCGACATCGACAGCCTCGTCGTGTCGGAAGCCTTTGTTGGCAAGAACCTGGTCATGAAACGGTTCCGGGCTCGTGCACGCGGTCGCGGTGCAAAGATCCTGAAGCCGTTTTCCGAGCTCACCATCGTGGTGCGCGAAGTCGAGGAGGCCGCCTGATGGGTCAGAAAGTAAATCCGATCGGTCTGCGCCTTGGCGTCAACCGCACCTGGGAATCCCGCTGGTATGCCGGCGCTGGCGAATACGCCAAGCTGCTGCATGAAGACATCAAGATCCGGAAGATGCTCAAAGAGCGTCTGAAGAATGCCAGTGTCTCGAAGATCGTGATCGAGCGCCCGCACAAGAAGTGCCGCGTCACCGTCCACACGGCTCGTCCGGGTGTGGTGATCGGCAAGAAGGGTTCGGACATCGAAACGCTCCGCAAGGAGCTGTCGAAGATGATCGACAGCGAGGTTTTCCTGAACCTCGTTGAAGTGCGCAAGCCCGAAATCGACGCAACCCTGGTGGCTGAGTCCATCGCCCAGCAGCTCGAGCGTCGCGTGGCTTTCCGCCGCGCGATGAAGCGTTCGATGCAGTCGGCGATGCGCATGGGCGCCAAGGGCTGCAAGATCGTCTGCGGCGGTCGTCTCGGCGGTGCGGAAATTGCCCGCACCGAGCAGTACAATGAGGGCTCCGTCCCGCTTCATACGCTGCGTGCCGATATTGATTACGGAACCGCCGAAGCCAAGACCGCGATGGGTATCATCGGCATCAAGGTCTGGATCTACAAAGGCGAGATCATGGAACACGATCCGAACGCCCAGGAGCGCCGTCTCCAGGAGTCCGGTGAACAGCGCGCCCGCTCGGGCCGCCAAGCCGCGTAAGGAATTCAGCCATGCTGCAACCGAAACGCACGAAATTCCGCAAGGCGCACAAAGGCCGTATCAAGGGCGCAGCGAAGGGTGGCTATACGCTGAACTTCGGCTCCTACGGCCTTAAGGCGCTCCAGCCGGAACGCGTTACCGCGCGCCAGATCGAAGCCACGCGTCGGGCGATCACTCGCCACATGAAGCGTGCAGGTCGCGTGTGGATCCGCATCTTCCCGGACGTACCGGTTTCGAAGAAACCGACCGAAGTCCGGATGGGTAAAGGTAAGGGCTCGCCCGAGTTTTGGGCGTGCAAGGTCAAACCCGGCCGCATCATGTTCGAGATCGACGGTGTTCCCGAAAATGTTGCGCGCGAGGCTCTCGAGCTGGGCGCTGCAAAGCTGCCGGTCAAGACCAAAATCGTCGCCCGTGTGGGCGAGTAGGGAGAACACAACGATGAAACCCGTTGACGTTCGTGCCATGACCGAAGATCAGCTGAAGGACGCGCTCCTGAAGCTGAAGGAAGAACAATTCAAGCTGCGGTTCCAGCAGGCCTCCGGCCAGATGGAAAACACCGCTCGCTACGGCCAGATTCGCCGCGATATCGCGCGCATTCGTACGGTCCAGAGCGAGCGGAAATCGCACGAAGAGCAAGGGAGCTAGCGATGCCGAAGCGTATCCTGCAAGGCGTCGTAGTGAGTGACAAAGGTGCCAAGACCATCGTGGTGCGTGTGGAACGGACTTTCCTCCACCCGCTGCTGCGCAAGACGGTCCGTCGCACCAAGCGTTACCACGCGCATGACGAAGCCAATGCGTTCAAGGTGGGTGATCAGGTCCAGATTCAGGAATGTGCACCCAAGTCGAAGTTGAAGCGGTGGGAGGTGGTCACCGTCGAGGCGTAAGCCTGGCGAGAGACCAATCCTTTCCTAAGGAGGATCTGCGATGATCCAGATGCAAACCAATCTGGACGTGGCTGACAATTCTGGCGCCCGCCGTGTGCAGTGCATCAAGGTGCTCGGCGGTGCCAAGCGTCGCTATGCCCACGTCGGCGACATCATTGTCGTCTCGGTCAAGGAAGCCATTCCGCGTGGTCGCGTGAAGAAGGGTGACGTCCGCAAGGCCGTCGTCGTTCGCGTGGCCAAGGACATCCAGCGTAAAGACGGTTCCGTCATTCGCTTCGATGGCAACGCGGCTGTGATTATCAACAATAACAACGAGCCGCTCGGCACGCGTATTTTCGGACCGGTTCCGCGCGAACTTCGCGCCAAGAACCACATGAAGATCGTCTCGCTGGCGCCGGAGGTGCTGTAATGGCTGCCAAGATCAAGAAGGGCGACAAAGTCGTCATTCTCGCCGGCCGTGACAAGGGCAAGACCGGCGAAGTCACCAAGGTCCTGCCGACCGAGGATCGCGTCTTTGTGTCCGGCGTGAATGTGGTCAAGCGCCACACGCGTGCGACCCAGACCGACCAGGGCGGCATCAAGGAAAAAGAAGCCTCCATCCACGTCTCGAACGTGGCGTTGGCCGATCCGAAAACCGGCGAGGCAACTCGTGTCGGCTTCAAGATTGAAGACGGCAAGAAGGTGCGCGTCGCCAAGAGCTCGGGCGAGGTTATCGATGTCTGATACCGCAACCTACACCCCGCGTCTCCGCACGAAGTACAAAGATGTCATCCGTGCGGCGATGAAAGAAAAGTTTGGCTATGCCAACGACCTGCAGATCCCGCGTCTCGACAAGATCGTGATCAACATGGGCGTTGGCGAGGCCTCCCAGGACTCCAAGAAGATCAAGGGCGCCCTGGAAGATCTCGAAGCCATTTCCGGCCAGAAGCCGGTCAAGACCGTTGCCAAGAAGTCGATCGCCGGCTTCAAGCTCCGTGAGGAGCAGGTGATTGGTGCGAAAGTGACGCTGCGTCAGGACCGTATGTACGAGTTCCTGGATCGTCTGATCACGATCGCCCTGCCTCGCGTGCGTGACTTCCGTGGACTCAATGGTAAGAGCTTCGACGGTCGCGGAAATTACGCGATGGGACTGAAAGAGCATATCGTGTTCCCGGAGATCGACTACGACAAGGTCGAGAAGATCCGGGGTATGGATATCGTTGTCTGCACGACTGCAGGCAATGATGAGGAAGCGAAGGCCCTGCTGGCCGAGTTCGATTTCCCCTTTACGAACTAACGCAGCAGGAACGCAGGGCCGCTCGGGCTCTGCACGCAGGAGGACTTAAATGGCGAAAACTTCCGCAGTCGAGCGCAATTTGAAGCGTCAGCGTCTGGTCAAGCGTTATGCGGCCAAGCGCGAACAGCTCAAGGCGATCGCACGCAATAAGGACCTGCCGGTCGAGGAGCGTTTTGCTGCTCAGCTGAAGCTGGCCGCAATGCCGCGTAACTCGGCAGTATCCCGCATCCGGAACCGGTGCGAGATCACTGGCCGTCCGCGTGCTTTCTATCGCAAATTCCGCATGTCGCGTATTGCGATGCGCGACTACGCCAGCCAGGGCATGATCCCGGGCATGGTCAAGTCGAGCTGGTAAGAGAGGAGACGAGAACATGTCTGTGAATGATCCTCTCGGCGATATGCTGACCCGAATCCGCAATGCGCTGATGCGCAGCAAGCGGTCCGTCAACACGCCGGCTTCGGCCCTGCGCCGCCGCGTGCTCGACGTTCTCAAGTCGGAAGGCTACATCCGTGACTATGCGGAAGTAGAACACGCCTCCGGCATGAAAGAGTTCGAGATCGAACTGAAGTATTTCGAAGGTGACTCGGTCATTTCGGAGATCAAGCGTATCTCCAAGCCGGGCCGCCGCGTTTATTCCGGCGTCAAAGATCTGCCGCTTGTCCAGAATGGCCTCGGCATCGCAATCCTCTCCACGCCCAAGGGCGTGATGTCGGATTCGGTGGCTCGTGAGTCCAATGTGGGCGGCGAGATCCTCTGTCACGTCAGCTAAGGGAGCGAACCAATGTCACGTATCGGTAAACTCCCGGTCGCCATTCCCGGCGGCGTCACGGCGACGCTGACGGAAACTGCGCTGACCGTCAAAGGTCCCAAGGGCGAACTGTCCATGACCTTTGTTGACGAGGTGAATGTCGAGCAGGGCGAAGATGGCATTGTCATCAAGCCGCGCGACGAGACCAAGAAGGCCCGCGCGATGTGGGGCATGCAACGTGCCCTGGTCGCTAACCTGGTTCAGGGGGTCACGGCCGGCTACGAGAAGGATCTCGAGCTGGTTGGCGTTGGTTATCGTGCGCAGATGCAGGGCACGTCCCTGAAGCTGTCGCTCGGCCTGTCGCATGACGTCATCTACGACGCCCCGGAAGGCATCACCATCAGTGTCGGCAAGCCGACCGAAGTGAAGATCGTGGGCGCTGACAAGCAGCGCGTCGGCCAGACGGCCGCCGAGATCCGTCGCTTCCGTCCGCCGGAGCCTTACAAGGGCAAGGGCATCAAATATGTCGGCGAGTATATCCGCCGCAAAGAAGGCAAGAAGAAGTAGGGCGAGCGATGAAAACTCAACGCGAAAAATCGGTCCGTCGCGCCCAGCGCAACCGGATCCGTCTGCGCAAGTTCGCCAATGGCCGTCCGCGGCTGTCGGTCTACCGGTCTTCGAAGAACATCTATGCCCAGATCATCGACGATGTGTCGGGCAAGACGGTCGTCGCTGCCTCTTCCCTCGAGGAAGCCGCTCAAAAGGAGCATGGCAAGGGTTGCGACACGAAGGCTGCCGAGATCGTCGGCAAGCTGATCGCCGAGCGCGCAGTCAAGGAAGGCGTCAAGGACGTCGTCTTCGATCGTGGCGGTTACATTTTTCACGGGCGTGTCAAAGCGCTCGCAGAGGCGGCCCGCGAGGGCGGCCTGAACTTCTAAGGGAGCGGACGTATGGCTCATCAGAACGAGCAACGTGGTGACCGCGGTGACCGTGGCCGAGGCCGTGGCCGTGGCCGGGACCGCGACCAGGAACGCGACGACGAACTTGTAGACAAGCTCGTCCACATCAACCGCGTCGCCAAGACCGTGAAGGGTGGCCGGAACTTCCAGTTCGCAGCCCTCGTCGTGGTCGGTGACCAGAAAGGCCGCGTCGGCTTCGGACAGGGCAAGGCACGCGAAGTGCCGGAAGCCATCCGCAAGGCTACCGACGAAGCCAAGAAGAACATGGTTCGCGTTCCGCTGCGCGAAGGCCGTACCCTGCACCATGATGGCAAAGGCCGTCACGGTGCCGGCAAGGTCGTCCTGCGGGCAGCGCCTCCGGGTACCGGCGTCATCGCCGGTGGTCCGATGCGCGCTGTGCTGGAAACCCTCGGGATCCAGGACGTGGTTGCCAAGTCGGTTGGCACGTCCAACCCGTACAACATGATCCGCGCCACCATGGACGCGCTGAAGTCGCAGTCGAGCCCGCGCTCGGTTGCAGCCAAGCGTGGTCTGAAGGTTGGCGATCTGGTGAACCGCCGCGATGACGGCGCGTCCTCACCGGAAGCGATCGAAGCGTAAGGACCGGACACAATGGCCAAAAAGACCATCCGCGTACGCCAGACGGGCAGCGCCATCCGCCGCCCGCAAGATCAGCGTGCCACGCTTATCGGCCTCGGTCTCAACAAGATCGGTCGTGAGCGCGAGCTGGAAGATACACCGTCTGTCCGTGGCATGATTGCCAAGGTCAGCCATATGGTGGAAATCGTCGAGGAGTAGGTCCCTGCTGGGGAAACCGCTCCATCGAATGGAGAACGACATGCGTCTCAATGAATTGCGCGACAATGACGGTGCTACCAAGATCCGCACCCGCGTCGGCCGTGGTATCGGTTCCGGCAAGGGCAAAACGGGTGGCCGCGGCGTCAAGGGCCAGAAATCCCGTTCGGGTGTGGCTATCAAGGGCTTCGAGGGCGGGCAGATGCCGCTTCACATGCGCCTGCCGAAGCGGGGCTTCAACAAGCCGAACCGCAAGGCATGGGCAGAAGTGAATCTCGGCCGTATCGAGAAGGCAATTGCCGAAGGCAAGATCGACGCGAAAAAACCGATCGACGCTGAAGTCCTGATGGCTGCGGGCCTGGTCCGTCGTCAGCTGGATGGCATCCGCCTCCTTGCGAAGGGCGAGCTGAAGTCCAAAGTAGAGATCACCCTTGCCGGTGCCTCCAAGGCAGCGGTTGCCGCGGTCGAGAAGGCCGGCGGCAAGGTGACTCTCACCGCCGTGGCAAAAGACGCCGCGGAATAAGCGACTTAACGCCGACCTTTTAAGGACGTCTTCATGGCTTCAGCTGCCGAACAGCTTGCTGCGAACATGAACTTTAGCTCCTTCGCGAAAGCGAAGGAGCTGCAGCAACGCATCCTGTTCACGATCGGGATCCTGATCGTTTACCGGATTGGTACTTTCGTGCCGATTCCCGGGATCGATCCGGAACAATACGCACGCGTCTTCGATTCGCTGGGCGGGCAGGGGCAGGGCATCCTGTCCATGTTCAACATGCTGGGCGGCGGTGCCGTCGAGCGCATGGCGATCTTTGTGCTCAATGTGATGCCGTACATCTCGGCCTCGATCATCATGCAGCTGATGTCGGCCACCATTCCCAGCCTTGAAAAGCTGAAGAAGGAAGGTGGCGAGCAGGGCCGGCAGCAGATCAACCAGTATACCCGGTATCTGACTGTCTTCCTGGCCACGGGCCAGGCCTTCGCCATCGCCATGGGGATGAATACGCCCAATAGTGACGGTGTTGCGCTGGCGCTCAATCCCGGGCCTTTCTTCATTGCCTCGACCGTGATCACGCTGGTCGGTGCCACCATGCTGCTGTTGTGGCTGGGTGAGCAGATCACCGCGCGCGGTGTCGGCAATGGTGTCTCCCTGATCATTTTCGCGGGTATCATCTCGGCTGTGCCGGGTGTGATCGGTGGCGCGCTGTCGCAAGCCTCCTCAACCGGCGACGGTACGGTCCTTCTGGTCGGCACGGCGCTGATCCTGATCGGCCTGACCCTGGTCGTCTTCATGGAGCGCTCGCAGCGTCGACTTCTGGTCCAGTACCCGAAACGCCAGCAGGGCAATCGCATGGTCGGGGGCGATACCTCCTTCCTGCCGCTCAAGCTGAATACCGCAGGCGTCATTCCGCCGATCTTCGCCTCGTCCCTGTTGCTGCTGCCGGCAACGGCGGCCAGCTTCCAGGCCCAGTCCGGTGCCGGATGGCTGCAGACGATGGTGGCCTATCTCGGGCCGGGCGCGCCGCTCTTCATGGTGCTCTATGCTGCCATGATCGTGTTCTTCTGCTTCTTCTACACCTCGGTCGTCTTCAACCCTGAGGACACAGCCGAGAACCTGAGGAAGTATGGCGGGTTCCTGCCGGGCATTCGTCCGGGCAAGCGGACCGCCGAGTATATCGACTACGTCCTGTCCCGCCTCACCCTGGTCGGAGCCCTGTATCTGGTCCTGATCTGTATGGTGCCGATGATGCTCAATCCGCAGACGGCGCTGGGTGGTACATCCCTGCTCATCGTTGTTTCGGTGACGCTGGACACGGTTTCGCAGATCCAATCCCATTTGCTGGCGCACCAGTATGAGGGTCTGATCAAGAAATCGAAGCTGCGGGGACGCAAGCGATGAACATCATCCTGTTCGGACCGCCGGGCTGTGGCAAGGGTACCCAGTCCAAGCGTCTCGTCACCGAGCGCGGCTGGGTGCAGCTCTCCACCGGAGACATGCTGCGCGAAGCGAAGGCGGCCGGGACAGAATTGGGTCTGCGCGTGTCTGCGATCATGGATGCCGGCAATCTGGTGTCCGACGAGATCGTGATCGAGTTGATCGAGGAACGTCTGCCGGAGGCCGAGGCCGCCGGTGGCGGCATCTTCGACGGCTTCCCGCGCACGGTTGCCCAGGCAGAGGCCCTCGATGCAGCGCTGGCCAAGCGCGGCACCAAGGTTGATGCCGTTGTCCGCCTGCTGGTGGATGACAATGAATTGGTCGCCCGTATGGAAAAGCGGGCGGCGGAAGAGGGACGGGCCGATGATAATATCGACGCGTTCAAGGTACGTTTGAAGAACTACCAGGATCAGACAGCGCCGCTCATCCCGTTCTATGCCCAATCGGGCAAGATGCGGGAAGTCCCCGGCATGGGATCCATGGACGAGGTCGCGGCCGGAATTGCTGCGGCTCTGGAAGAGAAGTGACACACACCTGTTGCAACCCCATTGACGGGGTGGCAACGCTGACTGTAGATAGCGCCCTTCGCGAAACGGGCGAGCTGATGCGGTGACCGAAAGGTCGCCCCATGGTTCGTCCGTGTATGGCGTTCAGAATTTGGGAGATGGAAAGTGGCCCGTATAGCCGGCGTCAATATTCCGACGAATAAGCGCGTAGAGATCGCGCTTCGCTACATCCACGGCATTGGCCCGGCCAAGGCGAAGGAGATCTGCGAGCAGGTTTCCATCATGCCCGAGCGCCGCGTCAGTGAACTGACGGATGCAGAAGTCCTGCAAATCCGCGAAGTGATCGATCGTGATCACATGGTGGAAGGGGACCTGCGCCGTGAGGTGGCTGTGAACATCAAGCGTCTCATGGACCTGGGTAACTACCGTGGCCTGCGCCACCGTCGTGGCCTGCCTGTCCGTGGTCAGCGCACTCACACCAATGCGCGTACGCGCAAAGGTCCGGCCAAGCCGATTGCCGGCAAGAAGAAGTAGGGCCCTGAGCAATGGCTAAGGAAACTGGCCGCGTTAAGCGGCGCGAACGCAAGAACATCACGTCGGGTGTCGCCCACGTGAGTGCTAGCTTCAACAACACCATGGTGACCATCACGGACGCCCAGGGAAATGCAATTTCCTGGTCGTCGGCCGGTCACATGGGCTTCAAGGGTTCGCGCAAGTCGACCCCGTATGCAGCCCAGATGGCCGCTGAAGACGCTGGCAAGAAGGCGATTGAACACGGCATGAAGACCATCGAAGTGAAGGTCTCCGGTCCGGGTTCGGGGCGCGAGAGCGCGCTGCGTGCGTTGCAGTCGGTGGGTTTCACCATCACCACCATCCAGGACGTCACGCCGATCCCGCACAACGGTTGCCGTCCGCCGAAGCGCCGTCGCGTCTAGTACGCTGCGCGCATTTCGCCTGTTGAACGCGCCGGCGGCTCAAACCGTACGGCTGATGAAGGGGCAGTAAGAACGTGATCGAGAAGAACTGGCAAGAACTCATCCGCCCGATGAAGCCGGAAATCGAGCCGGGGCATGATCCCGCGCGCCAAGCCAAGATTGTCGCCGAGCCGCTGGAGCGTGGCTTCGGCATGACGCTTGGCAATGCGCTTCGTCGTGTGCTCCTGTCTTCGCTTCAGGGCGCTGCGGTGACGAATGTCCACATTGACGGCGTCGTCCACGAGTTTTCGTCGATCGACGGCGTTCGTGAAGACGTCACCGACATCGTGCTGAACATCAAGCAGATTGCCCTGCGCATGCATGGGGAAGGCCCCAAGCGTGTCGTGCTCAAGAAGTCCGGTCCCGGTATCGTCACCGCTGGTGATATCGAGGAAACCGCAGACGTCGAGATCGTCAACAAGGATCTCGCCCTGTGTACGCTGGACGAGGGTGCGGAAATCCGCATGGAGTTCACCATCAACACCGGCAAGGGCTATGTCCCGTCCGAGCGTAACCGCCCGGAAGATGCCCCGATCGGCCTGATCGGCGTTGATGCGCTGTACAGCCCGGTCAAGCGCGTGTCGTACAAGGTCGAGAACACCCGTGAGGGACAGGTTCTCGATTATGACAAGCTGACGCTTGAAGTTGAGACGGACGGAACCGTCACGCCGGAAGATTCCGTGGCTTTCGCCGCGCGTATCCTCCAGGATCAGTTCCAGATCTTCATCAACTTCGAGGAAGCTGTCGAGGCGCGTCCGGCCGAGGACGACAAGCCCGAGCTCGACTTCAACCCGGCGCTGCTGCGCAAGGTCGACGAGCTGGAGCTGTCCGTGCGTTCGGCAAACTGCCTGAAGAACGACAACATCGTCTACATCGGCGACCTGATCCAGAAGTCCGAGGCGGAAATGCTCCGTACCCCGAACTTCGGCCGCAAGTCGCTTAATGAGATCAAGGAAGTTCTCGCCCAGATGGGTCTCCATCTTGGCATGGAAGCGCCGAACTGGCCGCCGGAGAACATCGAAGATCTCGCCAAACGTTTCGAGGATCACGTCTAGGCAGCCGCCGGGAGGCGCCTGAACCGGACCTGAGGAGATAAAGTCATGCGTCACGGCATCGCACACCGCAAGCTTAACCGCACTCATTCGCACCGCAAGGCGATGCTGGCCAATATGGCCGCTTCGCTGATCGAGCACGAGCAGATCGTCACCACCTTGCCGAAAGCCAAGGAACTGGCCCCGTTCGTCGACAAGCTCATCACGCTCGCCAAGCGCGGCGATGTGCATGGTCGTCGTCAAGCCATGTCCAAGGTCCGCAATGAGGGCCAGGTCAAGAAGCTGTTCGACACGCTCGGTGGCCGCTACGCCGAACGGGACGGGGGTTATACCCGCGTTCTCAAGGCCGGCTTCCGTCACGGCGACAACGCGCCGATGGCTGTCATCGAACTCGTTGACCGCGATCCGGCCGCCAAGGGCGCCGGTGATCGGGCCCGGGTCGAAGCAGAGACGGGCATGACGGAGGAGTAATCCTCTCGTCAGTGCATGGTCATGAAAAGGCGGCTTTGCTTCGGCAGGGCCGCCTTTTTCATGCCCGCAATCCAGCCTATATGGGTCCCATGATCAAACATCTTCTCCTCGCCTGCCTCCTCGCGACTGCGCCAGCGGCCGCCCAGGAGATCGACCTCGCCGGTGCTGCCGACGACCGCATTATTCCCGAAAGCCGCATGGACATGCAGATGTCCTTCGCGCCGGTCGTCCGGGAGGTCACCCCGGCGGTGGTCAATGTGTTCTCGCGCCGCGTGGTCGAGAACCAGCACCCGTTCGCCAATGATCCTTTCTTCTCGCGCATGTTCCGCAGCCAGCCGCGGGAGCAGAATTCGCTCGGGTCCGGCGTCATCGTGGACGCGTCCGGGGTGATCGTGACCAACAACCACGTGGTCGCAGGTGCCACCGAGCTGCGGGTCGTGCTGGCGGATCGGCGTGAGTTTGACGCAGTGATCCTTTTGACCGACGAGGCGACCGACCTTGCGGTGCTGCGCGTGGAGACGGATGAGCCGCTGCCGGTCCTGCCGTTCGATCGGTCGGGCGATATCGAAGTTGGCGATCTGGTGCTCGCCATCGGCAATCCCTTCGGCGTCGGTCAGACCGTCACCTCCGGCATTGTCTCGGCTCTGGCGCGGACCGATGTCGGGCAGACCGATTTCGGCTCCTTCATCCAGACCGATGCTGCGATCAATCCGGGTAATTCCGGTGGCGCGCTGGTCGACATGGATGGTGAGCTGGTCGGCGTCAACACGATGATTTTCTCGCGCTCAGGCGGCTCGAACGGGATCGGCTTTGCCATTCCCGTCGAGATGGTCGCCCGCGTGGTCGATACGGCGATGAATGAGGGCGAACTGATCCGGCCTTGGCTGGGCGCCCGCCTGCAGCCGGTCGACAGCGATATTGCCGATGCCTTTGGGCTCAACCGGCCGCGCGGGGCGCTGGTCAATGAAATCTACCCGCTGGCAGCTGCCGACGAGGCCGGCCTGATGCAGGGCGATATCGTTCTGGCGATTGATGGCCAGCCGGTCAATAACGAGGCCGGGGCCCGTTTCCGTCTGGCCACCCGTGCCGCCGGCGATGATGCCGTCTTCACCGTGCTGCGGGATGGCGAGGAACTGGCGCTCAATGTCGCGGTTCAGCCCGCGCCCGGCATTGCCGATCCGGATCCGTTCGCGGTCGGAGGCCGCAATCCCCTGTCCGGTGCCAATCTGGTGACCCTGTCGCCGGCCTTCAACGAGCGTGTCGGTCTTGATCCCTTCCAGGGCGGCGTCGTGGTCAGCGCGGTCGGGCGCCGCTCCGTCGCCGGACGTTTCGGTTTCCGGCCTGGCGACAAGCTGGTCGAGCTGATGGGGCAGCCCGTCTACTCGCTCGACGATGTCGCCGACATCCTGACCGGCCATGACGGTGAACAGCTCTGGCCGCTCGTGGTCGAGCGCCGCGGTCAGCGCTTCGAGACGTCGGTCCGGCTGTACTGAGCTGGTCGATGAGTGTCGCAGGCCTGGCAGACGCGCGCCCATTGATGTGGCGGCTGGCCTTCTGCGAGGCCGCGAACACGCCTAGGATTGCGCCATGACAAGCCTGTTTGAAGCCGCCGGCCTTGATGCCGAAGCCCCGCGTCCGCTCGCCGACCGCCTGCGGCCGCAAACTCTGGCGGAAGTCGTCGGGCAGGATCATCTCCTGGCCGGCAAGGGGCCGATTGCCCGCATGCGCGCCCAGGGCCGTCTGGCCTCGCTGATCCTGTGGGGGCCGCCCGGCGTCGGCAAGACCACGATCGCGCGCCTGCTGGCCGAGGATAGCGGTCTCGAGTTCGAGCCGCTCTCGGCGGTCTTTTCCGGCGTGGCTGATCTCAAGAAGGCGTTCGAACGGGCCCGCGCGCGGCGCCAGCAGGGACGCGGCACATTGCTCTTTGTCGATGAGATCCACCGTTTCAACCGGGCCCAGCAGGATGGCTTCCTGCCGGTTGTGGAGGAGGGGACGGTGACCCTTGTCGGGGCGACGACCGAGAATCCGTCCTTCGAGCTCAATGCCGCGCTCCTGTCACGCTGCCAGGTGCTGGTCCTCAAACGGCTCGATGACGAGGGGCTCGAACTCCTGATGCAACGGGCCGAGGCCGAGGTCGGCCGCGCCCTGCCGCTGGATGCCGGTGGACGCACGGCCCTGTGCTCGATGGCCGATGGTGACGGCCGATACATGCTCAACCTGGTCGAGGAGGTCTTCACCTTCGATCCCGGGACGCAAGTCTCGGCGGATGATCTCGCTGTGCTGCTGAACAAGCGCGCCACCGCCTACGACAAGGACCGGGAGGAGCACTACAATCTCATCTCGGCTCTGCACAAGTCGATCCGCGGATCCGACCCGGATGCCGCGCTCTACTGGTTCGCCCGCATGCTGGAAGGCGGTGAGGATCCGCTCTTTCTGGCTCGGCGCCTGGTCCGCATGGCGTCCGAGGATATCGGTCTCGCCGATCCCACCGGCCTGATGATCGCCAATGAGGCCGCGCGCACCTATGAGCGCCTGGGCTCACCCGAAGGCGAGCTGGCCCTGGCCCATCCCGTGGTCCCTCTGGCGACCGCCGCACACTCCAACGCCGCCTACGTCGCGCTCACGCCCCCCCCGACCGCCCCGCACACCAC
>OBPS01000053.1_pt1 | contig 16122 bp, 17 predicted proteins | sample 1534661 | NCBI WGS metagenome assembly OBPS01 (sample SAMEA3275493, study PRJEB22092) | marine metagenome | biome: ENVO:00000447 marine biome; feature: The site is in the outerpart of the Oslofjord; material: ENVO:00002010 seawater | collected 2014-06-20T10:00:00+00 | depth 1 m
GCTACCCTTATAAATACAGCGCTTTATCGGCTCCGGCCGGCATCCCGCTCCCTCCTCTGCCCAAACCGCCAGGCGCCAAGCGTCGTGGCGATATCGGTGTTTGGGTTCGGGCCTGGGTCAGGCGCGGCGCGTGACCCCGGCGAAGTCGGTGCGCTTCAGGCCGGGTCGACCGGAGGAGACGCTCGAGCCCTTGCCGCCATCCTCGTCGAACAGGGCGGCGAGCTGGTCGGTCATGGCGCCGCCGAGTTGTTCGACGTCATTGATGGTGACCGCGCGGCGATACCAGCGGGTGACGTCATGGCCGATGCCGATGGCGAGCAGTTCGACTTCCGAGCGGGTCTCGATCATGGCGATGGTCTCGCGCAGATGGCGTTCCAGATATCCGGCGGAATTGGCCGACTGGGTGCCGTCATCGACCGGGGCGCCATCCGAGATCACCATCATGATGCGGCGTTGTTCGGGTCGCGCGGCCATCCGTTTCCAGGCCCAGAGCAGGGCCTCGCCATCGATGTTTTCCTTCAGGAGGCCCTCGCGCATCATCAGGCCGAGATTGACCCGGGCCCGGCGCCAGGGCGTGTCGGCGGCCTTGTAGATGATATGGCGCAGATCATTGAGGCGGCCCGGGTTGGGCGGCTTGCCCTCGGCCAGCCACTGCTCTTTCGAGCGTCCGCCTTTCCAGGCCTTGGTGGTGAAGCCGAGGATCTCGGTCTTCACGCCGCAGCGTTCCAGAGTGCGGGCGAGGATATCGGCGCAGGCGGCTGCGACCATGATCGGACGGCCGCGCATGGAGCCGGAATTATCCAGGACAAGGGTGACGATGGTATCGCGGAATTCGGTGTCGCTCTCTTGCTTGTAGGACAGCGGCAGGGTCGGGTCGGCAATGACCCGGGCGAGGCGGGAGCCGTCCAGCACGCCTTCCTCGAGGTCGAACATCCAGGCGCGTTCCTGCTGCGCCATCAGCCGGCGCTGGAGCCGGTTGGCGAGGCGGCCGACGACCTGGTCGAGACCCTTGAGCGTGTTGTCGAGATATTTGCGGAGGCGCTCGAGTTCCTCACTGTCGCACAGGTCAGAGGCCTGGATGACCTCGTCGAACTCGCGCGTGAAAACCTTGTAGGCATTGGCATTGGCGTCATTGACGGGCTGCCAGTTTGGACGCATCGAGGTCTGCGCCGCGCCCTCGTCATCCATCGCATCGACGCGGGTTTCGGCATCATCGGTGTCGGCGTTGATCTCTTCCTCGTCTCCCGCCGTACCGGCCGCGTCCGGCGTGTCGGGCTGCTCGCCCTGGCTGCCGTCATCGTCCTCGTCGTCGCCGGTTCTTTCCTCGCGATCGACGCCTTCATCATCATCGTCGGGATTGTCGGAGTCCTCTGGATCGCCGCCGAGTTCGTCGGACAGGTCGAGATCCTGGATGACGGTGCGCAGCAGTTCGGCAAAGGCGAGCTGGTCGTCGGCATTCTCGGCGAGGGCGTCGAGCGAGAGGCCGGCGACGCTTTCCATCTGGTCACGCCAGAGCCCCATCAGACCAGCGGCCTCCGGCGGTGCCGGGTTACCCGAGATGCGCTCGCGAACCAGCAAGGCGAGGGCTTCTTCCATCGGGGCGGCCTGGCGATCCTCGACCCGCTGCCAGCCTTTCTGGCGGCAACGCATGGCCAGGGCCGCGTCCAGATTGCCGGCCATGCCGCGCATGTTCCTGGCGCCAAGCGCTTCGACGCGGGCCTGTTCAGCGGCATGGAAAATCGCCCGTGCCGTGGCGCCAGGCGGCAGCGCCCGCATGTGGGCGGCCTCGTCATGATGGGCCAGCCGCAGGGCCAGCGCATCGGCCCGGCCGCGGACCGCGGCAGCCGCTTCGGCCGAGGGTTCGCTGCCCGGATTGGGCAAGACCATGCGGCCGCCGGACAGGCCGGCAATTTCGCCGCCGAAGCGCACGTCAAGGTCCCGGTCGCCGGCAATGGCGCGGGTGGTGATGGACAGGGCGCGCTTGAAGGCGTCCGGATCGGAAGGCGGCTCACTCATAGCCGTGAACCTAGCCGATTGATCGCGGAAATCGAGCCGTCAGGGCCATTGATTGCCAGTCGCGCTGCAGCGGCCGCCGCGGCGCGTCGTCAACCTCTTGCTAACCCCGGGGTGAAAAACTGGACAGTGGACCTGTATCGGCAAAAATGCCGGACGGGCGACTAGTTGGTGGCGAGTGTCGGCAGGATGACCTTTTCGGTCCATTCCATGGCCGCCGTGAACTCTGCGCTGCAGCACATGAGCATGCTGCAAAGGGAAAGTGCCGCTGTGCACACCCGGATCGCGACGGGGCTCAAGGTAGGCAGTGCCAGCGATAATGGCACGGTGTGGGCGATGGCCCACGGCATGCGTGCGGACAATGAGTCCCGTGGCAGCGCGCTGACCTCGATGGATCTGGGAATTGGCGTTGTCGAGACAGCCCTCGCGGCGTCTGAAGGGATATCCGACCTGATGGTCGAGATGCACGGAAAGCTCGTTGCTGCGACGGACACGACCCTCGACGAGCAGAGCTGGCGCAGCCTGATGACCGACTTCATCGAGCTTGGGAACCAGGCCCAGCGCCTCGCCGAGAATGCCAGCTTCAATGATCTCAACCTGCTGGAAAGTGGCGGCGAGGACCTGTCCGTCCTGATCGGCTCCACACCCGGTCAGACCCTCACCATTGCCGCCGAGGACCTGACCGATGGCGGCGGAATTTTCGACGCCGGCCTGGCTGCCAACCTGCCGCAGAGTGACAACGCGATTGTGACGACCCAGCCGACCAGTGCCGATGTCACGGCGTTCGAAAGCTCGATGAGTGATGTGACCGCTTCGGTTTCGCGTCTTGGCGTGGGGCTGAAGTCTTTGGAGATCCAGAAGACACTTCTGGTCAAGCAGATCGATGTGACCGAGGCCGGGATCGGCAATCTTGTCGATGCGGACCTTGGCCGTGACAGCGCCCGTCTCCAGGCCTTGGGGGTCCGTGAGGAACTGGGCGTGCAGGCTTTGGAAATCGCCAACCGCGCGCCCCGTGTCATCCTCAACTTCTTCCAGTAAACGCACGCCCTGGCTGGCGATAGCCGGAACGCGCCCTAAATGCTGGGGCAGCAAAGGGGTCCGGGGATATCATGACGACCATTATCATCGGAGCGGGTATGGCCGGCCTGGCCTGTGCGCGGCGTCTCGCCGATGCGGGGGAGGCGGTGATCGTGCTCGACAAGGGCCGCGGCCTCGGCGGCCGCCTGGCGACCCGGCGCGGCGATGCCGGTGTGTTCGATCACGGCGCCCAGTATGTCACCGCCCGTGCCCCCGCGTTTCAGACTTTCCTCGACCAGGCCCGGACAAGCGGCGCGGCCGGCCTGTGGCCGGGACGCGATGATGACGAGGCGTGGTGGGTCGGTGAGCCTGGCATGAGCGGTCTGGTCGCCCCGCTGGCCGAGGGTCTGGATATCCGTCGCTCGCATCGGGTGTCGGCCCTGCGCAAGTTTGAAGCCGGCTGGTTGATTGATGTCGATCAGCCGACCAGCGGGCAAATCTCGGCCGACCGGGTTGTGCTGGCCATTCCGGCACCCCAGGCCCGGACGCTTCTGGCTGGCCATGCCGATTTCGCGGCGCCGCTCGACGCGGTCGTCTATGCGCCGTGCTGGACCCTGATGCTGACCGTGTCCGAGACGCTCGGTGTCGCGCCGGACGTGCATCGGAGCTCTGACGGCCCCTGCGCCTGGCTGGCCCGCAATACCAGCAAGCCGGGCCGCCCGAGAGGTCGGGAATCCTGGGTCGTGCAGGCCGGGCCGCGCTGGAGCGAGATCCACCTGGAAGAGGACGCCGCAGCCGTTACCGAGCGCTTGTGCGATGCCTTCCGCGACTGGGCCGGCGTGCCGGTGACCATTCTTCATGCCGCCGTGCATCGCTGGCGCTATGCCCGGGTGATGGAAGCCTTGGGTGAGCCTTTCCTGTGGGACAAGGATCAAGACCTCGGTCTGGCCGGCGACTGGTGTCTTGGGCCCCGCGTCGAGGCCGCCTTCCTGTCCGGTCACCGCCTCGCCGGATCAATGCTCGGCCATCAGACGCCGTAGACCTCCTGGGCGACGGCATAGGTGTTGGCATAGGCGACCACCGAAGCCTCGATCGGATCGGCATAGCCGCCACCAATTCCCATCGAGACGGGAATGCCCTGTCGCCGACAGGCGTCCAGCACCATCCGGTCGCGGCCCATCAGACCGGCGTGGCTGAGTGAAAGCCGTCCCAGCTTGTCTTCGGCCAGGGGGTCAACGCCCGCCTGGTAAAGCACAAAGTCCGGGCGGAAGCCGAGGACAGCCGGCAAGTGGGTGTCGAGCGTGGCGAGGTAAGCCGCGTCCTGCGTGTCGTCCGGCAGGTTCACATCGAGATCGCTGACCTGCTTGCGGAAGGGGAAATTCTTCTCGCCATGCATCGAGAAGACAAACACATCGGGATGGTCGCCGAGAATGGCGGCATTGCCGTCGCCCTGGTGAACATCAAGGTCGATGATGGCGATCCGGCTGGCCAGCCCGGTCTCTAGCAGGTGCAGGGCCGTCACCGCGAAATCATTATAGATGCAATAGCCCGAACCAAAATCGCGGTGGGCGTGATGAGTGCCCCCGGCCAGCTGTCCGGCAATCCCGTCCTGCAGCGCCGCCTCGGCCGCTGCGATGGCACCGCCGACCGTGGCCCGGGTCCGTGTGACCAGGCCTTCAGACCAGGGAAAGCCGATGCGGCGGATCGCCGCGCGGTCCAGCTGTCCGGTCTCGAAAGCCTCGACATAGGCCGCATCATGAGCACGCAGGATGGCGTCGGTCGTCGCCAGCGGCGAGACGCTCAGCTCATCCTCTCGGACGAGGCCCGTGGCCACCAGTCGATCGCGCAAGGCCGTGTACTTGCCACCGGGAAAACGGTGACCGTCCGGCAGCGGGAGCGAGAACGTATCGGAGTAGAAGACCTGCATCCGCCGCAAACTAGGCCGATAACGGGCAAAGTCACCTCCGTCGGGAGCCGGACGCTAGAGGCGGTAGTGCTTGGCCAGCAGGGCGATCAGCTCGTTCAGCTTGGCTTTCTGATCCGCGGCATCGCCGCTCTCGATGGCGTGGCTGACACAATGTCTGGCATGGTCCTTGAGGATTTCCCCTTCAACCGCGGCCAGCGCTGACTTGACCGCTGACAATTGCGTGAGGACGTCGATGCAGTAGCGATCTTCCTCGATCATGCGGGCAACGCCGCGTACCTGACCCTCAACGCGCTTCAGACGAGCGAGGCTGGCGGTGCGGGCAGGGGTCAGGGCGGTGTGGGTCTCTGTCATGCGGATTGTATACCCCCGGGGGGTATGTTAGGGCAAGCCACATGAAACAAGCTGCTGTCCGTATCCTCATTCCAGTTTTCTGCGCGGTCGTGCTGGCCGGCTGCGCCAGCATTGACCCGTCCCGCGAGCGCGCTCTGGTGCTCGACGAAGTCTCCGAACGGACGGGTTATGCGGCCGAAACGGTGACGCCTCCGGCCGGCCAACCGCTCGCTGAAGACGAAGCTGTCGCGATGGCCATCGCCAATAATCGGCGTCTGATGGCGCAGCTTGCCGAAGCCGGCCTGGCGCGCGCCGATTGGGTCACGGCCTCCCGTCCCACCAATCCGGTCATTGGTGTCACCAGCTTCCCCGGAAACGGGACTGGCCGCATCTGGGACGTTGATCTGCGTGCCTCGCTGCTGGGTATTGCCGCGACGCCGTGGCGGGCCGAAGCCGCGCACAACCGGTACGAGGCCCGGCAGTCTGAAACCGTCCTCGCGGTCATCGACTTCATCGCCGAGACGCGGCGCGCCTGGGTCGATGCTGTCGCCGCGCGTCAGCGCCTGGATCTGCAGCAGCGGATCCGCGATGCCGCCGCGGCCAGCCTGGTCGTGGCCGAGGAGATGCGCTCTGCCGGCAATTCGCCGCTGATGGATCTGGAACGCGAGCGGGTGTTTGCCGAGCAGGCCGAGCTGGATTTTCTGGCCGCCGAGCATACCGCCCTGCAGGCCCGGCTGATGCTGTCGCGTCAACTCGGCGTCGAGATCACGGCCGATAGCCTGCCAGACCGGCTCGAGGGACTTGATCCGGCTGGTTTTGACATCCCGGATGCGGATGCCATGACGGCCAGCCTGCCACTGGCAGCGGCCCGGTCCCGTGTAGAAGACACAGCAGGTGAAGCGGGTCTGGAGAATTGGGCCACCCTGCTGGAGCATGTCGAGCTGGGCGGTGTCTGGGAGCGGGATGACCGGGAATGGTCGCGTGGCTGGACGCTGGAGTTCGCCTTGCCGGTCTTCGACCCCGGTGAGGCCCGGCGCACTGCGGGGCGCCTGCGGGCCGAACAGGCGATCGATCACCATGCCGGTCTGGTGCACGAGATCCGGACCTCGATTCAGGCCGCCGAAGCCAGTGCCGATCTGGCCCAAGCCCGGCTCGCCCGCATCGAGGGCGAGGCCTTGCCGACCAGCGAGCGCCTGATGGATGCGACAATGCGTCAATACAATGCGATGCAGGTGAGCGTTTTCGATCTGATGGCCGCCGTCCAGATGCGGACCCGGACCGGGCAATCCTATGTCGATGCTCTGACCGATCTGCACCGGGCCCGCATTGCCCTGCAGCAAATTCGTGCCGGCGGCTCACCGCATGGCGTGGGTCTCTCGGCGGCTGGCGGAGCGGCTCCGATGATGGCCGAGGGAGGTCACTGATGGCGATTTCAAGACGCGATGCCCTGCTCGTCGGTGGTGTCGGTGTTGCTGCGGCCGGTCTGGGGACCGGCACCGCTTCGGCCCAGCCGGTGCGGGCGGCGGCTCATACCGCTTCGGTCCCGCATGATCGGGATTACGCGCCGGGTCGCGCCGGACGCGACTATACACCTGTCGTGACGCCGGACGGGGCGACGCTGCCCTTCCGCGTGGTCGACGGGGTCAAGATTTTTCATCTCGTCCCGGAAGAGGTCGAGCATGAATTTGCCCCGGGCCTGTCGGCGCGAACCTGGGGCTATAATGGTCGCACCCATGGCCCCACCATCGAGGCGGTCGAGGGTGACAAGGTCCGCATCTACGTCACCAACCGCCTGCCAGCGCCGACCACGGTGCACTGGCACGGTGTCATCCTGCCCTCCGGCATGGATGGTGTCGGCGGGCTCTCGCAGCGCTCGATCGCGCCGGGTGAAACCTTCGTCTACGAGTGGACCTTCCGCCAGCACGGCACATTCATGTACCACTCGCATCATGACGAGATGACCCAGATGGCACTGGGGATGATGGGCATGATCGTGGTCCATCCGCGCCAACCCGCCGGCCCGCGTCCGGACCGTGACTATGCGATCATGCTCTCGGAATGGGTCTTGCACCCCGGTGCCGAGCGGCCCGATCCGAACGCCATGTCGGGCTTCAACGTTCTGACCATGAATGCGCGCTGCTATCCCGGGACCTCGCCCCTGATCGCCCAGCGTGGCGAGCGGGTCCGGCTGCGCTTCGGCAATCTTTCGGCCATGGACCATCACCCGATCCACCTGCACGGCTATGCCTTCACCATCACCGAGACCGATGGCGGTGCGATTCCGGCCAGTGCGCGTCATCCCGATACCACGGTGCTGGTCCCGACCGGCTCGACCCGGACGGTGGAATTCATTGCCGACAATCCGGGTGACTGGGCCATGCACTGCCACATGACCCACCACGTCATGAACCAGATGGGCCATGTGCCCAACCTGACCGGCGTCAACGCCCGGCGGATCGATCGCGCCGTTGGCAGCCTGCTCCCGACCTATATGACGATGGGCCAGGATGGCATGGGCGAGATGGGTCAGCATATCGAGATGGGTCACATGCCGATCCCGGACAATTCCCTGCCCATGGTCGGCGCCCGCGGTCCGCGCGACTACATCACCATGGGCGGCATGTTCACCATCCTGAAGGTCCGTGACCGTCTGACCGGTGACGGCGATCCCGGCTGGTATGACAATCCCGAAGGCGAGGCGCGCGCCGCCCGCGCCGATGAACTGGCCCGCGACGGGATTGACCCGAATGCGGTCTGACAACCACTTCACCCGAAAGGACTGACGCCATGATCACCCTTCTGACCACCAGCTTTCTGCTCGCCACCGGCGCCGTCGATCACCATGATCATCATGGCGGCGACCATCATGGAGCCATGGCCAGCGAGATGGCTGCGCAATCGGTCACCTTCGGGGATGTCCGCACAGTCGACGTCGAGGCCCGCACCGCCATCATCCGTCATGGCGCCATGCCGGAGGTCGGCATGGGCGCGATGGTCATGCCGTTCATGATCGATGAGGCGGTGGATATCTCACTGTTCGAACCCGGCGCGGCCCTCACCATCACCGTCACCAGCGACGAAGAGGGCCTGCACGTGATTGCCGCCGAACCGGAAGCCGACGCCGGCTGACCGGCAGGGTCAGGCCGCGCTCTTCACCTTGGCTTCCGGCAGGTCCACGCCGAACACGCGCTGATACATTTCGGCGATGACCGGGCGTTCCAGCTCGTCGCACTTGTTCAGGAAGGTCAGGCGGAAGGCCATGCCGAGATCGCCGAAGATTTCCTGGTTCTCGGCCCAGGTCAGCACGGTGCGCGGGCTCATCACGGTGGAGATGTCACCATTGATGAAGGCTTCGCGGGTCAGATCGGCCATCTTGACCATGTCGGAGACCTGCTTGCGGCCGTCTTCGGAGGCGGCCAGCTTCTTCATCTTGGCCAGGACGATGGCGTTCTCGGTCTCGCGCGGCAGATAGTTCAGCGTGGCGACAATCGACCAACGGTCCATCTGGCCCTGATTGATCTGCTGGGTGCCGTGATAGAGGCCGGTGGTGTCGCCGAGGCCGATCGTGTTGGTGGTGGCGAACAGGCGGAAATACGGGTGCGGACGGATCACCTTGGTCTGGTCCAGCAGGGTCAGCGAGCCCGAGGCTTCCAGCACGCGCTGGATCACGAACATCACGTCCGGACGACCGGCGTCATATTCATCGAACAGGAGCGCGATCGGGCGTTGCAGGGCCCAGGGCAGGATGCCTTCCTGGAATTCGGTGATCTGCTTGCCGTCCTTCAGCACGATGGCGTCCTTGCCGACCATGTCGATACGGCTGACATGGCTGTCCAGATTGACCCGGACCATCGGCCAGTTGAGGCGCGCGGCGACCTGCTCGATATGCGTGGACTTGCCGGTGCCGTGATAGCCCTGGACCATCACCCGGCGATTATAGGCAAAGCCGGCCAGGATGGAGCGCGTCGTGGCCGGATCGAACACATAGTCCGGATCCATGATCGGCGTGTGCTCGTCAGGGGTGGAGAACATGGCGACATCAAAGCCGGGGTCGAAGCCGAACAGCTTCTGGCAATCGGCTACGGCATCAGGGGCGGAAAGGGGAAAACTGTCGCTCATCAAACCCGTCTTTTTGGCTGGGCGCGCTGTCGGTAATCTGCGGTCATTGCTGCGGCGCGCAATCGGTCTGTCAACGGAGGTATCGCAGGCAAGGCCCCGCTTCAAGTCAATGGCCGTGACGGAGTGCGGTTCAGACCCGTCGATGCCCGCGCAAAGCGAAGTAGGCGAGGGTGATGATCGCCATTTCGAGGAGGATGAAGATCAGCCCGAACTGGCCGTTGTAATACTGGCCGTCGGTGATGCGCAGCCAGGTGCCGATATGCGCGAGGCTGGCAAGCGCCATGGCGTAGACGCCGGCGCGCCGTTGTCTGGCAATCAGCACAAGTCCGGCAAGCCAGGCGAGGGTCATCAGGACGAGGCCGGCGAGGTCCAGGCCATCGGAGCGCTGGATGGCAGTGCCGACATCAAGATTGCCGATCCGCGGATGCCAGGCACCGCTGAGACTGCCCACAAACATCGCGCACCAGAGAAACATGTAGAGCATGGGCAGGGTGGCCAATGCGACCGCCGCTATCTGCGGAGCGCGCCACTGAAGTGAGTTTGAGGCCATCTGTGCTTCCCGTTCGTCTCGCGACCGTACAAAGAGCCGTATCGGAAAACAAACACGGCTTTCTGTCATGGCCTCAAGCCATCCCCGCGCTTTTCAGGATCTGGTAGGACGCGATCACCCGACCCAGTTGTTCTTCGCTGGAGCGGTCGCCGCCATTGGCGTCCGGGTGGAACTGCTTGACCAGTTCGGCATAGCGCTTGCGGACCGTGGCCGGGTCGACATCGGGATCGAGCGACATGGTCTCGAGGGCCTTGGTCTGCAGCCGGCCCATCGATTTCTCGCGCGGGGCTTCCTTGTGCGGGTCCTTGCGGTCACCGAACATGCCATAGGGATCGTTGAACCCGTCGGCAAAATCCCGGCTGGCTTTCGTCGCCCGGGCTGACGCGGAATGGGTATTGCGCCAGTTCCAGGTCGGCCGGTGACCATAGGCGGCGCTCTCCCGGAAGGACTGGGCGGCCTGCTCGCCCATGCCTTCGAAGAAATTCCACGACTTGTTGTATTCCGACGCGTGGCTCTGACAGAACCAGTAGAAATCATTCAGCCGGTCATTCGACTTCGGCGCCCGGCTATTGCCGTGCTTGCGGCAGCCCGGCCACTCGCAGACACGCTCCTCCGGCGCCGGCTTGTCCTTGGGCGGCTTGATGCGGATGTCTTTGAACCGCGGCTTATATGGGTAGGCTTCGGACATGATCCCCGATTATGGTCACGCGTCTGTAAAGCGGCAATGAAGCGAATGAACAAAGAGGTGCAAATATGGGTGCTGTCGCCGACCGTATCGAGGAAAAACTGCAAAAAGCCTTCGCGCCCAGCGCTTTGACGGTGACTGATGATAGTCATTTGCATGCCGGACATGCCGGGGCTCGCCCCGGCGGCGAAAGTCATTTCACGGCAGACATCACTGCCAGCCAGTTTGACGGCCTGACCCGCCTTGCCCGCCACCGGCTGGTCAACGACGTGCTGGCGGAGGAGCTGGCCGGACCGGTCCATGCGCTGGTGATCCGGGCGCGGGGCCTCAACGAATAAGCATCAGGTCCTTGTTGTCCCGAGCCGGGGCGAGCCCCTGGGCTGTGACGTTCACCTGGCGAGAAAGGGATGCCCCATGTTTCGGCGACTAACCCAGACCGGACTACCGGCATTGGCGGCCCTTCTGGCGTCGGCGTGCAGCACCAGTTTTGATACGCCGACCACGCTCTCCTCAACCGGGCAATTGGCGGCCGGAGACCGGCGCCTGCTTTCTGTCGAGGAATATGCCGACGGAGAGGCTCTGGCCGGGATGGATACGCTCTTCCTGCCGCCTGTCCGGATCGCGCCGGGCGCTGATATCGATGACGCAATCCCGCCGGCGAGGCTGGTCGATGTCCGCGTGCAGCTGTCCCAGGACCTCTGCCAGCGTCTGGCGCGGGCCGGCTTCTCGGTCCTGCCGACCGGAATCCCGACCGAAGAGGAGACCGATCCCGATGGCGAGGTCAGTGCTGCCATTACCGGGATCCGCCGCAACAATGTTGCAACCACCGGGGTGTCGCGCCTGATCGGAGTTGCCGTTCCCGGGCCGCTCAATCCGCGCGTCCCGCTGGGCATCGGTGCCTTGGGTGTGGAGGCCGAAATTCTTGATGGCACCGGCCGCCAGGTTGCCGCCATTCGCTGGGCCTCACAGAACCACCTGGCGTCGGGCGGCGGGGTCACGACCATCCTCGATGGTCCGGACGCATTCTCCAACCTTGCCGATGTGATGGACCTGTCCAGCGTCTTTGCCGATGCCGTCGGCGACCTGGTCACCGAGGCACGTGACGGCCGTGAACCGGCCCGGGCTTCCACGCCGCAAGGCACCTGCAACGGCTATGAGGCGCTGATCGAGGCCGAGGCCGCGACCGGTTAACCGCCGTTTGTTACAACGTCATCGGGGCTGACCGAGACCCGCAGCCTGGTGATCTGGTTGCGGCGACGTTCGACAACCTCGAAACGGGCTCCGTGAAAACCGAAGACCTGGCCGCGTTCCGGGATGGTCTGGGCTTCGTGGATGACCAGTCCGGCAATGGTGACCGCTTCCTCGTCCGGCAATTCCCAGTCGAGAGCCCGGTTGAGGTCGCGGATCGGCAGCGTGCCATCGACCAGCCAGACGCCCTCGGTGTCAGGCTGGATGCCTTCGACGGTCACGTCATGCTCGTCCTCGATCGCGCCGACAATCTCCTCGAGAATGTCTTCCAGCGTGACCAGGCCCATCAGGGCGCCATACTCGTCGACGACCAGCGCGAAGTGCTCCCGCTTCTCGCGGAAGGCGTTGAGCTGGTCGAGCACTTCGGTGGTTTCCGGTACGAACCAGGCCTCCCGGCGCAGGGCGTTGATATCAATCACCGAGGCATTGCCGTCGGCCTCGTGCAGGGCGCGGGCAATGTCACGGACATGCAGGATGCCGATGATGTTCTCCGCATCGCCCTTGTAGATCGGCAGGCGGGTGTGCGGGGAGTGCAGGGCTTGGGTGACGATTTCCTCGGACGGCTTGTCGGCGTCCAGCATCAGGATGGATTTGCGGTGCACCATGATGTCGTCGACCGTCAGGTCGCGCAGGTCCAGAACGCCGCCGAGCATGTCTCGGTCATCCTTGACCACGCCGCCTTCCTCGTGGTGCAGCGCAATCGCACCGCGCAGCTCATCATGCGAGGACAGGACCGGGCCTTCAACCCGCGCGCCAAACAGGCGCAATACATTGCGGACAACAAACTGAACCGTGCCCACAACCGGCGAAAAAACCCGGACAACGAACAGGATCGGGCGTGACACCACAAGCGCGAAGCGTTCGGGGTTGGACAGGGCATAGGTCTTCGGCAGGACCTCGGCGAAGACGAGAACAAGAATGGTCATGACCAGGGTGGCCCATAGGACGCTATTGCCGCCGAGCAGGCTTTCGAACAACTGGCCGGCGATCATCGAGGCGGCGATGTTGACGAGATTGTTGCCGAGCAAAATCGCCCCCAGCAGGCTTTCGCCGTCCGAGATCAACACGTTGACGCGGGCCGCTGCGGGGTTCTTGTCGCGCTCCATCTGCAGCATGCGGGCCCGCGAGGTCGCGGTCAGCGAGGTCTCCGATCCGGAGAAAAAGGCAGACAGGCAGAGCAGGCCGAGAATGGTCAGGGCCGGTCCGATAAGGGTCCAGTCGAGGCTCATGAGAGCTGGGTCTCCATAAAAGTGAGAAGGTCGGCCTCATCGACCGCCGGGTCAATGAAAGCCTGACCAATGCCGCGGACGAGAATGAGGGTAATGCGGCCATCCTTGTTTTTCTTGTCGTCACGCATGCGGGCGACAAGCCGGGCCGGCTTCCAGGTGGCGTAGTTCAGTTCGCGGATACTGGCCGGCAGGCCGACGGCGCGCAAATGGGCGGTGACCCGAGCGGCGTCGTCGGTGCTGCAATCGCCGCGATGTGCGGAGTAGGCGAAGGCAAGGGCAATGCCGACGGCGACGGCTTCGCCGTGACGGATGGCATCCTTGGGCACTTCCGCCTCGAGGGCATGGCCGAACGTGTGACCCAGATTGAGCAGGGCTCGCACGCCGCCCTCGCGCTCGTCTTCGGCGACGATCCGGGCCTTGAAGGCGATGGCTGCCGCCACGGCGCCATCAAGGCGGCTGCCGTCAAGCACCCCGGCCCCGGACGTTTCGAGGTCATCGAACATCGGGGCGTCGCCGATCAGGGCCGCTTTGACGATCTCGGCATAGCCGGACCGAAGCTCGCGCTCGGGCAGGGTCGCCAGCAGGTCGCGATCGGCGATGACCAGGCGTGGTTGATGGAAAACGCCGGCGAAATTCTTGCCATGCCGGGTATTGATGCCGGTCTTGCCCCCCACGGAACTATCGACCTGGGCCAGCAGGGTGGTGGGGATCTGGATGAAGTCGAGGCCGCGCTTGGTCACGGCAGCGGCAAAGCCCGTCAGGTCGCCGATGACACCGCCGCCAAGGGCGATGACGGCTTCGGAGCGTTCCACCTGGTGGTCCAGCAAAGCGTTGACCACAGCCTCCAGCCCTGCCCAGCTCTTGGTCGCTTCGCCGGCATCGACGAGTATGGGATCGACCCGCAGGCCGAGTTCGGCAAGCTGGCGCGATACGGGGTCGAGATGCAGGCCGGCGACATGGCGATCGGTGACCAGCAGGGCGCGTCCACGCGGAAAATGACGGGTGAGCTCCGGTCCGGCGGCTGCGAGCGCTCCCGGGCCCACCAGCACGTCATAGGCGCGGTCGCCGAGGCCGACAGGAACCCTCAAAATGTCACTCAAGTCTTGGCCTCCCGGTCATCCAGTGCCCGCAGGATCGCGTCCAGCGTGATGTGGTGGGAACCGCCGGACGCGTCAACATGGATATCGGCTTCTGCATACGCGGCCTGACGCTTGGCGAGCAAGGCCCGCAGCACGGTTTCCGGGTCATCCTTGCGCAAAAGCGGGCGGGTATCGCGGCGGGAGACGCGTTTGACGAGGGTTTCGACATCCGCCTGGAGCCAGATCGACGTTGCCTGGGCCTTGATCCGGGCCCGCGTTTCCTCATCGACAAAAGCCCCGCCGCCGAGCGCCAGCACCATCGGCGGCTCCTCGAGCAGACGGGCAATCACCTTGCGCTCACCATCGCGGAAGGCGGCTTCGCCAAAATCCTCGAAAATGTCCGAGACGCTACGGCCGGCGGCCTGTTCCACTTCTTCGTCGGCATCGCGGAATTGCAGTTTCAGGGCCTGCGCGAGGCGACGGCCGACGGTCGTCTTTCCGACCCCCATCAGACCGATGAGGACGAGTGATTTCTGCGGTTTGTGGACGCTCGACATGCGAGCGGTATAAACGGTCTGGAAATCGCCGCAATCAGGGTTAGGCTCGTCGCCGCGTCTGCCTGCAGTGCGATGGCGGGCATTTTAGGGTCAAGGAGTCGGGTTCATGCGTGGTTTTCTGGTGGGTGTGGCGGTTATCGCCGGTCTCGTTGCGATCGGCTTCGGCACGCTGGTCATGATCGCCAACGGCCTGGAACCGACCCGGGAGAATGTGCGTGTCGAGCTGGAAGATAATTTCCCGCGCTAGCCTGTTGGCAGCGCTTCTGGGCGGGGCCGCTGCGGCCCAGAATCCGATCGAAGTGGAGCGTCTTGACGCGCTCGACCCGTTGGAGGTCTCGCTGACCGATCGCGGACTCGGGGACCGTTTGTGGACGGGGACAGGTCGCGACATGGCCGAGGCCGTGCTGACAAGACTGCCCGGCTCGGCTGATGCCGGCTATGCCAGCGAGGCGCTGGGCGATACCGCTCGAATCATCCTGCTGTCCGGCGGACAGCCTCCGGCGGGCGGCCGCGGTGATGCCCGTCTGGCGGAATTGCGGGTCGACCGTCTGCTGGCGGCCGGTGGGGCGCATGATGCCTTTGACCTGCTGGAGCGGACCCCCAATGTGAATCGGAACCCGGCGCTGGCGCGCTGGCATGCCGAGCTCGGCTTTGCCGTCGGTGCAGCCGACCGCGCGTGCCAGACCACGAATGCGCTGATCGACAATCGCGAGGCGCCGGACTGGCTGCGTCGCCGCGCTTTCTGTCTTGCCCTCGACGGTCAGGGCGCTGCTGCCGAATTGACCGCCGAGCTGGCGCGTGCGGCGTCCGACGACGATGATTTTGACGCCCGCCTCTTCTCGATCACGCTGGGCAGTGTGGCGGAGGGCGTGGAGCCGCCGGATAGCGGTCTCGACTTTGCCATGGCCCGCTATCTTGTTGACCCGGAGGCCGACACGCCGGCGATTGCCGAGACGGCGCCGGCCTGGCTGCGCGCGCTCGGCTTCACGCCGGTGTTCGAGCCGGTCGCGATCACCGATCCGGCAGCCGCCTTCGAGGCCGCCCTGGCGCTGTCGGGCGCCGAGCGGCATCACGCGCTCGAGGATCTGCTCGGCCAGGGCCGTGACCGCGAGATAGCGGCGCGCGCCTTCGGGCAGCTTCTCGCCGACACGCCCGACACGGCACGCTTCATCCATGTCGCCCGTCATCATGGCGGCGAGATCGAGACCCTGCCGCTGACGGAGGCCTCGCTCCAACACGGATACGAGATCGCGCTTGCGGCGGTCATCATCGGGGATCTGCGCGACGCAGCCCGCTGGCGTGATGCGCTGATGGATGGTCCGCCGCGCCGTCCGGGTGCAGCGGAACTGGAAGGCCAACCGGTGCTCG
>OBPS01000054.1_pt1 | contig 16090 bp, 10 predicted proteins | sample 1534661 | NCBI WGS metagenome assembly OBPS01 (sample SAMEA3275493, study PRJEB22092) | marine metagenome | biome: ENVO:00000447 marine biome; feature: The site is in the outerpart of the Oslofjord; material: ENVO:00002010 seawater | collected 2014-06-20T10:00:00+00 | depth 1 m
GGGTTGGGCGGGGGACGCGGCAGAATGTTGGGAGTCGTTCGGTTTGTCGGGGGCAGGGATCGGGTCGTCGCTGGGTGCGGGAACACCGGTTACCGGGCAGGGGGTGGCGGTCCCGAGGAGGCCGCCGCAACCCGCACCTCCTTCGCCCGCTCGATCATCTGGTCCACCGACATCCTCGCCGAGGAAGATGGTAAACTAGTGATTGACCTGTCTGATTTCCTCAAGCGGGACCCGGTCGGAACGGCTGACCAGCTCTCCGGCGCCGGCCAGGGCAGTTTCTCGATCGCCCCGGACCGCTCCGCCCCGATCACCGAAAGCGCCCTCGCCTTCCCGGAAAACGTTGAAATCGATGCGCTTTTGACACTCACCAGCGCAAGCCCAGGCGCCGAAGTCCGGGCCGTGACCCCGGCACCGGGTTCGGTCACCCTGACCGTCCACCATTCCTTCGCCGCCCTGCCGCCCGAGGGCTATGAGCCGCGCGAAGCCGATGATCGATCCGGCGCCATCACCCTCGATTTCTACGACATGGCGACCCCGCTGGACGCGCCGGTCCGGCGCTCCCTGGCCTTGCGGCATCGCCTCGAACGTGTTGATCCGTCATCACAATCCGGCCCGGTCGTGGAGCCGATCGTCTACTATCTCGACCGCGGCACCCCGCCCCTGATCCGTGACGCCCTGATCGAAGGCGGCAATTGGTGGGCCGAGGCCTTCGCTGCCGCCGGCTATGAGGACGCCTTCCGGGTCGAGCTCCTGCCCGAAGGCGCCCACCCACTTGATATTCGCTACAATGTCATCCAGTGGGTCCATCGCCAGACCCGGGGCTGGTCCTATGGCGGTTCGGTCATCGACCCCCGGACGGGCGAGATCATCAAGGGGCGGGTCATTCTGGGCTCCCAACGTGTTCGCCAGGATCGCATGATCTTTGAAGGGCTTATGGGTGCCGGGGCGACCGGCTCCGGGGCCGCCAACGATCCGCTGGAGCTGGCGCTCGCCCGCATCCGCCAGCTTTCGGCGCACGAGATCGGACACACGATCGGCCTGGCGCACAACTTTGCCGCCAGCGTCTCCGACCGGGCCTCGGTAATGGACTACCCGGCACCGCTGGTAACCCTCGACGCGGCGGGCGAGATGGATACGAGCCAAGCCTACGGGACCGGTATTGCCGCCTGGGATCGTATTGCGATTTCATGGCTCTACGGTGAGTTTGGCGAGGGAGAGACCGAGGCTCGGGCGCTCGATGACATCCTCAATGAGGCCGCCGCCAACGGCCTGCTTTACATCACCGACCGCCACGCCCGGGGCAATGCCAGCGCCCATCCCCTGGCCAATCTCTGGGACAATGGCGCCGACCCGGTCGCGACCCTGACCGAAACACTGGCGGTTCGTGCCCGGGCCCTCGAGACTTTCGGCCCGCAGGTGCTTGCCGAGGGTCAACCGGCCAGCGCCCTGCGCCAGGTGCTGCCGCCGATTTACCTGTATCACCGCTACCAGGTTGAAGCGGCTGCCAAATCCATCGGGGGCGTGGTCTTCAACTATGGACCCAACCGGGCCGATCTGGTTGGCATGACACCGGTCAGTGCAGACGATCAGACCCGCGCGCTCAACGCGCTTCTGGCAACACTCGACCCGCAAATCCTTGACCTGTCAGACGAGACCCTGGCACTCATGATGCCCGCCCCGTTCGCCGACTATGACGCGGCCGCCACGCGCGAGCTGTTCCGCTCGGATGATTATCCGGCCTTCAGCCGGACCGGTGCGGCGGCCGCAGCCGGACGGATCACGCTACAGGCCCTGCTCAACCCGTCGCGGCTCTCGCGATTGGCCGAACAATCCGCCCGGGATGACCGCCAGATGACCCTGGATAGCCTGCTCAGCCAGGTCGAAGAGCGTTTGTTTGACGCGCCCCGGGATGAGGCGGCGCGCCTGACTCCGATCCGGAATGCGCTGCAAACCGAGTATGTTGCGCAATTGCTCGAGATCCTCGCCTCGGACCCGGTTGCCCCGGCGGCCGCGGCACGGCTTCGCTTGGAAACCATGGCGCGCAATGAACCCTCGCGGCGGCGGAGCGGGTCGGATGCCGCGCACCAACTCTGGCTGGCGCGGGCGGCCCTGGCAGGCCTCGAACGGTTTGACGCCGGCGAGACGCCGGAGCTGATCGATACGCCGATCCCGCCCGGCAGCCCGATCGGCGCCGACACATGCTGGCATTGCGACAGCGCGGCGCTGATGGGGCTGCGCGAGTGAAGCGGCGAAATCTCGCTGGCTTCACCGCCGCCACGGCGCTGATGTCAGCCTGTACCCCCGCGCCGCAATCCGACTGGAACATCACCCGGCAGGAAAGCGGTGTAACCACCTCCCTGCGCGGCCTCAGCGTGGTCGATGACGACATCGTCTGGATCGGGGCGCCGGATGGCCAGGTCCTGCGGACACGCGATGGCGGCGCGCATTGGCAGGTCGGAACTGTGGCCCTCGCGCAGGGCGCCGACCTGCGCTCCGCCCATGGGTTCGATGATCAGCACGCACTCTTTGTCACAGCTGGCCAGCCGGCCCGCATCATCGAGACACGGGATGGCGGGGCGAGCTTTCGCCTGGTCTGGGAAGACGGGACCGGTGCGGCCTTTTTCGACAGCCTCGCCTTCTGGGACGCTGAGCGAGGTCTGGCCTTTTCTGATCCGGTCGACGGCGCCTTCCTGGTCCTGCGGACCCTCGACGGCGGCCTCACCTGGCAGAGCGTAGCGGTCGGACCGGCACCACTGGAGTCCGAGGCCGGCTTTGCCGCGTCCAACTCATCGATCGGGCTGACACCCGACGGCTGTGCTTTCATCGGCACTGGAGGCGGAGCCGTCGCCCGGATCCTGCGCACCTGCGATTTCGGGGACACGTGGGACGCCCAGGAAACGCCAATGGCAGCCGGGTCCGCAGGAGCGGGCATTTTCGCCGTCTCGATCGGCCCGGATGATTGGCTTGCCCTCAGCGGCGGAGACTATCAGGCCGCAGAGGAGCCGGCCGGAAACTTCGCCTATTCGCGCGATCGTGGCGAAACCTGGCAGACCAGCGCGGCGCCACCGCTTGGCTACCGCTCTGACCTCACCGCCCTTGGCGACAGCTGGATCGCGGTCGGAACGACGGGCGTCGACATCGGCGTCCGAACGGGGACCGGATTTCGCTGGCACGCCAGTCGCTGGGATATCCCCGCGCCCAACGCGATTGCCGTGTCGCCCTCTGGTGAAACAGCATGGATCATCGGCGCGAGTGGCGGCATCTGGCGGGTAGAGCCGAAATAGGATCAGGCCCGGCGCTTGGCCGGGCCTGAGTCACTTTTCGGAATTTTCAGGGTCGAGGGATCAACCACCGAAGCTTTGCGAGAAGGACAGCACAATGCTGTCATCGCCGCCGTCCGAGAGATCGTGATAACGCAGATCCCATCCGACATTGCCGAAGACCGTGCCGGACACACCGAGCTGGTAGTCTTCATAATCGGCCGCCGGAACGTCGTCGAACTGGCTCATGCCGATCCGACCATCCACGGTGATGCCTTCGAAAACTTCCATGCCGAGGCCGGATTCCAGATACCAGGCCTGCCCGGTCTCGCCGTAGAATTCCGGAGAGTAGGAGAGCTTGGCGTCCCAGGCGACGGGCCCGAACTCACGACCGATCCCGCCGTAGAACTCGACGAAGTTCTGATCGCCACCGGCAGTCGGGCTATCGGGATAGGCATAGTAGATAACGCCGATGTCCCAATCGAAGCCGGCGCCCGAGAAGGCGTAGCCGCCATACAGGTCGAGCTCCATCGTGGTGTCGTCGGAGAAATCGACGCTCGAGCCCCAGACGCCGACATAGAAGCCCTCGGCCTCGACGTCGAAACCGCCGGAAATCGCCGGACCGCCATCGGTCTGGGTGATGCCACGGAAGATGTAGTCGGTGGTGAGGCCGACATTGCCGACGACTTCTGCGGCAGAGGCCGGGGCGGTGAAGCAGCAGGCCGCGAGGCCAAGGGCGAGAAGTTTGGTTTTCATGACTTACTCCTGGGTGGAAATACGGGTGAGGAAGAACTGGGTGTGCTGAGGCGTCGGTGGGCGGGGCGGGAGCGCAGCTCTCCCGCTGACCGCCCGACGACCGGCGCGGATTTCAGCGCTTGGGGAAGGGCCGGGCTGGACCGGCGCTCCGGGGTTGATGAAACAGACAGGTCTGGCTCCGGGACGGCCCCGTCCGGCGACGCGCCCGGATCGATGAGGGTGGAGGTCATCGATCCGGACACATGAGCCGTTACTGCGCCGGGGCTGAGGTCTTTCCCACGTCATTGGCGAAGATCGAGCCGGCATTGTGTCCAAGCTCGGACAGGTCGCCGCCGACATTCTCGGCGTCCGGAGAGAGGCGGATGCCGACAGTGATCTTCAAAAGCAGCCAGACAATGAAGCTGGTGGTGAAGACGAAGGCTCCGATTGCCAGGACGCCAACGCCTTGGCCGAAGAAGGTGGCGTCGGAATTGGTGAGCGGCACAGCCATCGTGCCCCAGATGCCGGCAAACAGGTGGACCGGGATTGCACCGACAACATCGTCGATACGGACCATTTCCAGCAGCTTGGCACCGAACGTCGCAATGATGGCACCGACAGCACCGATCCCGATCGCCTGCATGATGGTCGGCGTCAGCGGCTCGGCCGTGATGGCAACCAGCCCGGCCAGCGCGCCGTTGAGACAGAGCGCCAGGTTGGCTTTGCCGCCACCGAGAAGCATGGACAGGAGGTAGGCTGTCACGACACCGCCTGCCGCAGCCATGTTGGTATTGGCGAAGATCTGGGAGATCGCGACCGCATCGGAGGCCGATCCGAGCGCCAGCTGGGAGGCGCCGTTGAAGCCGAACCAGCCGAACCACAGGATGAACGTGCCCAGGGTTGCCAGCGGCAGGGAACCCGGCAGCATCGGCTTGGCGTCCGGGCCGAAGCGGCCGGTCCGCGCACCGAGTAGCATGGCACCCGCGAGGGCGGCCCAGCCACCGGTCGAGTGAACCAGGGTGGAACCGGCAAAGTCCGAGAAACCGAAATCGGCATCGAGCCAGCCCCCACCCCATTCCCAGGACCCCTGGACCGGGTAGATCACGGCGGTCAGGACGACCACGAAAATGAAGAACGGACCCAGCTTCACGCGCTCGGCAATGGTGCCGGACACGATCGAAGCGGCGGTCGCCACGAAGACCATCTGGAAGAACCAGTCAGACGCGGCGGAATAACCTGTCCCGAGATCGATCGACTCATCGGCCGCGAGTTCAGACGGAACCCAGAGCTCGGGGATACCGAAATAGGGCGTCTGACCGCCATACATGACCTGATAGCCGACCAGGTAGAACATGATCCCGGCGATCGAGTAGAGCGCGATATTCTTGAGACAGATCGCAGCGGTGTGTTTGGTGCGGACGAATCCGGCTTCCAGCATGGCGAAGCCGGCGGCCATCAACATCACGAGAAAGCCCCCGATCAGGAAAAGCAGCGTGTTGAAAACGAACGCTGTTTCCTCTGACACCTCGGCATGCGCCGCGCCGGTCAAGCCGACCCCGGCCAGCACCGCGCAAACGGCACCTCGTGCCAGCGTCTTGTTCATCTGTGTCCTGCCAATCATTGGGATCCCCCCGTTCTGGCAACTACCCCCACCATCCGGCCTGTCATCAGGTCGCGGACGGGGCTGCAGGGTGTCTGCAGCACTTGAAAACCCTGGTCAGGATCAGTGAGGGGATGGTCGCCACAACGGGCGCCGGTAAGGGACCGGAACGGTCCTTCATCTCTCATGATCCGCACCACGCAGACGTGGTGGCGGATCCAATCATTGCGATCTGTGGCTCAGGTCACCTTGAGGCAACTCTTGATGTGTCGACTTTAGGGTCGAGAATGTTGCGATGCAACATATTTCTTATCATGGCTCATATTCGAATATTTAGTGCGACGAGAACTCCCTTAGCGCTCCTTCACGCAATTTAATTTCCCCAGGAAAGAAGCTGGCGTCGGCCGCCGCCAGCAGTTCAATCCACAGAGTCGCGACATGATCGGATGTCGCCGGTAAATTTGCTGCGCCCGCACAATTTTCCGTCAACCGATTAATTCGGATTTCCGTGCGGTCCCTTCCCCCTGCCCGGAATTGAACGCCCCTGCCTGTTGAAGAGGCAAGGTGAGCCGCCATTCAGATTGGCCGGAACACATAGCCGGGACCCCGCCCGACCACGATGCCGCGCGTCGGGCAGACGTTGGCCCTCACCTCCCGGGAACAGCGCGAATGGTCAGCAGCGGGCTCTCGCGTGCGCGCGCTCGCGCGGGCGCGTTAAATTCTTGTGCAGCAAAGCCTGCCTGAGAGGAAAACCATGCCCGGAGATGTCAAAATTTCCGGTTTGGTGCAGTTTTTTTCCAGTACGGGGTTGCCTTAACCAAATCCTCGGGTCACGTTGCAGCGCAATAGAGATTGAAAAGCTGATTGTGATGACCAAAGCGTTTGCCTTGCCGGTAGCCCCGGCCGCCGCCCTGATGGGCGAGCGGGTGAACACGCTCGGCCTCCTCCTCCTCGTACTTGTACTTATTATCCCGACCATAACGGGAGCGGTAAGCGCGCCTGCCTGACGAGAGACCTCGCCAACTGGCAGACAAAAAAACCCCGCTCCCGGAACCCGGAGCGGGGTTTTTTTGTGTTTTGACCCACGGAAAACCCTGATGACACACGACCACCGCAAATCCTCAGACGCCATCACGGCCGGCCCGGCACGGGCTCCGGCCCGGGCCATGCTGCGTGCCACCGGCATGGAGGATGCCGATTTCGACAAACCGATGATCGGGGTCATCAACACCTGGACCACGGTGACGCCCTGCAACATGCACCTCGCCGATCTGGCCGATCCGGTCCGCGAGGCTGTCCGGGAAGCCGGAGGTCATCCCGTGGATTTCAACACGATCGTGGTGTCTGACGGGATTTCCATGGGCACGGACGGCATGCGCGCCTCCCTGATCTCGCGGGAAGTCATCACCGACTCGATCGAGCTGGCCGTGCGCGGCCATAGCCTGGATGGCGTGGTCATTCTGGTCGGGTGCGACAAGACCATCCCGGCGGCCGCTATGGCGCTGGCGCGGTTGGATGTTCCCGGCTGCATCCTCTATGGCGGGACGATCATGCCCGGCAAGCTGGGTGACAAGGCGCTGTCGATCCAGGACGTGTTCGAAGCGGTCGGTGCGCACGCGGCGGGTACACTCGACGACAAGGGGCTGGCAGAGGTCGAAAAGGCGGCCTGCCCGGGCGCCGGCGCCTGTGGTGGTCAGTTTACCGCCAACACGATGGCGATGATCCTGACCATGCTGGGCCTGTCCCCGATGGGCGTGAACGATATCCCGGCTCCGCACCCGGACAAGCCCGCCGCCGCCGCGCGCTGCGGTCGCCTGGCGGTCGAGCTGGCCAGGACCGGGACCAAGCCACGCCGCTTCATCACCGAAGCCTCGCTGCGCAATGCCGTGATCGCGGCTTCGGCCTCCGGCGGCTCGACCAATGCCATCCTGCATGTTGCGGCCATTGCCGCAGAGGCTGGCGTGCCATTCGACATTGCCGATTTCGACCGTATCTCGAGCGAGGCCCCGGTCATCACCGATCTGAAGCCCGGCGGACGGTTCCTGGCGCACCACATGTTCCTGGCCGGCGGATCGCGCCTGTTCGGGCAGCGCTTGATCGAGGGTGGCCTGCTGGCCGACACCCCGACCGTCACCGGCACAAGCCTGCACGGCGAATGCGCCAGCGCAGAAGAGTCCCTGAACCAGCGCGTCATCCATACCGTCGCCAATCCGGTCAAGCCCGATGGCGGCTTCCGCATCCTGACCGGCGACCTGGCGCCCGAGGGCTCGGTCCTGAAATTGTCCGGCCATGACCGCAACGCGTTTTCCGGTCCCGCCCGCGTGTTCGAGTGCGAGGAAGAGGCGTTCGCCGCGGTCGAGGCCAATTCGATCAAGCCCGGCGACATCCTCATCATCCGCAATGAAGGCCCCAAGGGCGGCCCAGGCATGCGCGAGATGCTGGGCGTCACTGCCGCCCTGGTCGGCCAAGGCCTGGCGGGCGACGTCGCCCTGATCACCGATGGCCGCTTCTCCGGCGCGTCCAAGGGCTTCGTGATTGGCCATGTCAGCCCGGAAGCCGCGGACGGCGGTCCGATCGGCCGTATCCGCAATGGCGATATCATCCGGATCGATGTCGCGGCTCGCCGGATCGATGTCGAGGCTGACCTGAGCGATCGCCCGATTTCATCCTCCGGTCGGCCGGCGCCGACCGGCGTCTTTGCCAAATACGCTGCCCTGGTCGCTTCGGCCTCGCGCGGCGCCACCACGATCATCGCGCCGACGCCACCGGCGACGCCGCAAACCCGACACATGCAATCCAAGCAGGAGATGCCCGCATGACCGCGTCCACCCCGTCCCGCCGTGCTGCCTTCGAGGTCGACACGACAGCCTTCAAGTCCCAGCCCATTGCCGTGATCGGCTATGGCAGCCAGGGGCGAGCCCATGCCATGAACCTCAAGGAGAGCGGCTGCGATGTGACGGTCGGCGTCCGACCGGGCGGCCCCGGCGAAGCCAAGGCCAAGGCCGATGGCCTGAAAACGGCGACGCCGGAAGAGGCCACCAAGGCCGCCAAGCTGATCGCCATCCTGACCCCGGACATGAGCCACGAGGCCCTGTTCCGCGAGTCGATCGCACCCAATCTGTCGGCCGGCGATGCGATCCTGTTCGCGCACGGTTTCTCGGTCCATTTTGGCCGCGTCACCCCGCCGGAAGGCGTGGATGTGATCCTCGTCGCTCCGAAAGGTCCGGGCGATCTGGTCCGCCGCGAGTACGAGATCGGTCGCGGCGTGCCCTGCCTGTTCGCGGTCCAGCAGGACGCCACCGGCGACGCCCGCAACCGGGCACTGGGCTACACGGCGTGCATCGGCGGGGCCAATTCCGGGATCATCGAGACCAGCTTCGCCGAGGAGACCGAGACCGACCTGTTCGGCGAACAGGCCGTGCTGTGCGGCGGCGCGACCGAGCTGGTCATGGCCGGTTACGAGACCCTGGTCGATGCCGGTTACCAGCCGGAAGTCGCCTATTTCGAATGCCTGCATGAGCTCAAGCTGATCGTCGACCTGCTCTATGAGGGCGGCATGGCGAAGATGCACGAGTTCATCTCGGAAACCGCCATCTATGGCGATTTGCGCTCCGGCCCCCGCGTCATCAATGACGAGACCCGTGCCCGCATGCGTGAGGTCCTCAAGGACATCCAGGACGGCACATTCGCGCGCGACTGGATCACCGAGAACCAGGCCGGAAAGCCGCAATACCACGCCCTGCTGCGCAAGGACCTGGAGCATCCGATCGAGAAGGTCGGGGCCGCCCTGCGCGCCGACATGCCGTGGCTGCAGCCCGGCGCCAACAACTAGCCGGCTCCGACCCGACAAAGGACGACACAAGATGACGGCCCTGACCGCCACCGATATCGCCGAAACGACAAGCCCCGCCGACGCAACCCGGCCGCGTGCCCGCCAGACCGGAGCGCACGCGGTCGTCCGCACGCTGGAAGCCCTCGGCGTTACGCGCGTTTTCGGTTATCCGGGCGGCGCCATCATGCCCGTCTATGACGCGCTGACCGGCTCGTCCCTGCAACATATCCTGGTGCGTCATGAACAGGCGGCGGCGTTCGCTGCCGACGCCCAGGCGCGCCTGACCGGCAAGGCCGGCGTGTGCCTCGCGACCTCCGGGCCGGGCGCCACCAATCTCCTGACTGGCATCGCCAATGCCTATCTGGACAGCGTGCCGATGATCATCCTGACCGGCCAGGTGCCGTCCGGACTGATGGGGACGGATGCCTTCCAGGAAGTCGACGTGTTCGGCATGTCGATGCCGGTCGTGAAACACTCGATCATCATCCGGGACCCGATGCGGATTCCGGAGATGATCGCCGAGGCCTTCGAAATCGCGGAAGGCGGGCGTCCCGGCCCCGTCCTGATCGATCTGCCGAAGGATGTCCTGCAAGCCGAGGCGTACCCCACCTTTCCCCCAGGTCCTCGGCCTGTGGCCGAGCCGTCGCATCCGCCAGAATCAGACCTGGCGGCGGCGACGGCTCTGCTGGCCCAGGCAAAACGCCCGATTTTCTATATCGGGGGCGGGGTGACCCTGGCCGGTGCGGTCGATGCAGTGCGCGATTTCATGGCCCGGACCGGCATTCCGACCGTTGCAACGCTGAAAGCGCTGGGCTGCGCCCACCCCGACAGCGAGACCTATCTGGGCATGCTTGGCATGCATGGCGGCCGCGCCGCCAATGTCGCGGTCGATGAGAGCGACCTGCTGATTTGCTGCGGGGCCCGTTTTGACGACCGCGCTACCGGACGCCTCGACAGTTTCGCCCCGGGCGCGCGCATCATCCACATCGATGGCGATGCCGCCGAGATCGACAAGCTGCGCCGGGCCGAGATTGGCCTGGCCGGTGACATCACCGCTATCCTGGCCGGGATCACCAATGGGTGGCTGGACATCGCCGATTGGCGCGAGACCTGTATCGAACGCAAACACCGCCATGCCTTCCGCTATGACGCGCCGGGCTCGGGTGTTTTCGCCCCGGCCATGCTGAAGGAACTGTCCGAGGCCGCCGGAGACGACTTCATCGCCGCCTGCGATGTCGGTCAGCACCAGATGTGGGTTGCCCAGCATTGCCGCTTCTCGCGGCCGGAACACCATCTGACCTCGGCCGGACTGGGTGCCATGGGCTATGGCCTGCCCGCCGGGATCGGTGCCGCCATGACGCGGCCCGACCACAAGGTCGTCACCATCACCGGCGACGGCTCGATCATGATGAACATCCAGGAGCTGGCGACCGCCCGCCGTTACGGCGTGCCGATCCGGATCCTGCTGCTGGACAATGCCTCCCTGGGCCTGGTCCGGCAGTGGCAGGAATATTTCTTCGAGGAGAATTTCTCGGAGATCGACCTCTACGACAATCCTGACTTCGCAGAAGTCGCCCATGCCTTTGGCATCGAGGCCTTCACCGTTCACAGCCGCGAGGAAGTTCCCGCGGCCATCGACCGCCTGCTCAATGCCCGCGGCCCGATCCTCGCGCATGTCCTGATCGACCCGCGCGAGAATGTCTGGCCGCTGGTCCCGCCGGGCGCGTCCAATGCCGACATGATGGAGGACTGATCATGCGCACCTCGCTTCGTATTGAACTCGCCGACGCCGAAGGGGCGCTGATGCGGCTCATCGGACTGGTCGAACGCCGGGGCTTCACGATCGCCACGCTCGACAAGGGTGAAATGTCTCAGGGTCAGTCGACCGTCACCATGACGCTCGATGCCCGTGATGGCGCGCGCAACATGGATGTGCTGGCCCGCCAGGTCGCCCGGCTGTTCGACGTTCGCGGCGTCTTCACCCGCGACGCCGAAAGCCCGATCACTCCGGAGATGGCTCCGGGGATTGTTTCAGGGATCGCAGCCCAGGCGGCTGCCGGTCCGGACCGTTGGAGACAAGCATGTCCACCCCGACACTGAAGCCCATGACCAGCCGGGCGCCGGATCAGCTGCACATTTTCGACACCACGCTGCGCGATGGCGAGCAGGCACCCGGCTTCTCGATGAATCCGGGTGAGAAGCTGGAAATCGCCCGCCTGCTCGAGGCGATGCGGGTCGACACGATCGAGGCCGGCTTTGCTGCCGCCTCGCCCGGCGACGCCGAAGCGATCCGGCTGATCGCCTCCGAAATCCGCAATTCCACCCTGTGCTCACTCGCCCGCGCGACCGAGGGCGATATCGACGCCGCCGCAAAGGCGCTGGAACCGGCCCGCCGCAAGCGCCTGCACATCTTTATCGCCACCAGCCCGATCCACCGGGAGGCCAAGCTGCGCATGTCGCGGCGCGAAGTCCTGCAGACCATCGAACGTTGCCTGCAGCATGCCGCAGGCACATTCGACGAGATCGAGTTCTCGGCCGAGGACGCCTTGCGCACCGAGCCGGACTTCCTCGTTGAGGCGATGAGCTGCGCCGCAGCCTATGGTGCCGACGTACTCAATGTCCCGGATACGGTCGGCTATTCCGAGCCGGGCGAAATCCAGGCCGTCTTCGAGCGTCTGATCGCCAAGGTCGCGCGCCCGGAGCATGTGATTTTCTCGGCCCATTGCCACAATGACCTCGGCCTGGCGGTCGCCAATTCCCTGGCCGCCGTGAAGGGCGGGGCGCGTCAGGTCGAATGCGCGATCAACGGGATCGGCGAGCGGGCGGGCAATTGTTCGCTGGAAGAAATCGTGATGGCGCTGCAGGTCCGGGCCGACATCTTCCCGGCGGTCAGCCATGTCGATGCGACCAAGATCTGGAATGCCAGCCAGCGGCTGCAACGGGTGACCGGCGCGGCCGTCGCTCCCAACAAGGCGATCGTCGGCAAGAATGCCTTTGCCCACGAGGCCGGTATCCACCAGCACGGCATGATCTCGGACCGGCGCACCTATGAAATCATGACCCCGGAGAGCGTTGGCGCGCCCGGATCGGCCCTGGTCCTGGGCAAGCACTCCGGCAAGCATGCCCTGATCCAGCGTCTGGCCAAGCTCGGCTACAAGCCCGACACCGAGAAGCTGAACCAGGTCTTCATCGACTTCAAACACCTGGCCGACGAGCTGGGCGAAGTGAATGACGCCGACCTGGTCGCCATGATGGAGGGCTTCTCGCCGAGCGGATCGCGCTGGACGGTGCTGCGGACCGAGCTGCGCACCACCGCCGGCCGCCAACCCAAGCAGTTCGCCCGTATCGAGCTGGAGCACCCGTCCCGCGGGCGCGTTTCCGACATTGCCTCGGGCGATGGCCCGATGGCGGCGGCCTTCGCGGCGGTTCAGCGGATCACCGGAACCGATGCGACCATCATCGCTCTGGAGACGCGGATGCGGTCAACCTCGACCGGACGGGAGTTCGTGGCCGACATCAGCGTCGACATTGATGGTAACACATTCTCTGGCCGCGCCCGCGGTCCCGACGTTCTCACAGCCGCGATCGACTCGCTGCTCTTCACACTCGACCGCGGCGAGGCCTATGGCCGGGCCGATATCACCCAGCAACAAGCGGCCGCGGCCGTCTGACAGGAATTGAGACAATGGCTATCCAGGAAACCGACTTCATCTGGCGCAATGGCGAACTGATCGACTGGCATGAAGCCCAGACGCATGTTCTCTCCCACGCCCTGCATTATGGCTCCTCCGTCTTCGAGGGAATCCGCTGCTACAACACGCCAACCGGGCCCCAGATCTTCCGGCTGACCGATCACATCAAGCGCCTGTTCAACAGCGCCCGCGTCTATCACATGCCGATCAATCACACCCAGGAGGAGGTCGAGGCCGCCTGCCGGATGGTCATTCGTGCGAACCACCTCAAGGACGCCTATATCCGGCCGCTGGCTTATTTCGGCTATGGCGGGATCGGCGTCCTGCCCGGCGCCGACACCAAGTCGGAAATCTGCATCGCCGCCTTCCCCTGGGGTGCCTATCTCGGCGAGGAGGCCCTGACCAAGGGCGTGGATTGCTGCATCTCCTCGTGGAGCCGACCCGCCCCCAACACCATCCCGACCGGCGCCAAGGCCGGCGGCAATTATCTGTCGTCGATGCTGATCAGCCATGAAGCCCATTCGCGCGGCTTTGATGAAGGCATTGGCCTCGACGTCAACGGGCTTGTTTCCGAAGGCGCCGGCGAGAACATCTTCGTGGTCTCGGACGGCATTATCCGCACCCCGCCCAGCTCCTCCTCCATCCTGTCCGGCCTGACCCGGGACGCCGTGATGAAGCTGGCCGAGGCGGAGGGCTTTGACGTGCGCGAGCAGACCATGTCCCGCGAGAGCCTGTATTTCGCCGACGAGATCTTCTTCACAGGCACCGCCGCCGAGATCACGCCGGTGCGTTCCGTCGATGGCCATGTCGTTCGCGCCGGTGGCCGCGGACCGGTCGCCGAGCTGATGCAGGCGCGCTTCTTCGGCCTGTTCTCCGGCGAGACACCGGACCGTCATGGCTGGCTGCAGCCGGTTCACGACAATGCGATGGAGGTCCAGCATGTCGCCTGAGACTGAGCGCGCGGGCCATGCCCCGCGCTCGATGTTCGACAAGGTCTGGGACGCCCACCAGGTCCGCGCCGAAACGGCCGAGACCCCGGGCCTGCTCTATGTCGACCTCCATCTCGTCCATGAAGTGACCTCGCCGCAGGCTTTCTCCGTGCTGGCCGAACGCGGGCTGACCGTGCGGCGACCGGACCGGACCCTGGCGACGATTGACCACGCCACCCCGACGCTCGACTTCGCGCCCGGCGAGGCACCGCCCTACGCCACTCCGGCCGCCCGGAACCAGGTCGAGACCCTGCAGGCCAATACGGCCCGGCATGGCATCACCCTGCACGGCTGGGGTAGCGGGCATCGCGGTGTGGTCCACGTCATCGGACCGGAGCTCGGCGCGACCCGGCCGGGCATGACAATTGTCTGCGGCGACAGCCATACCGCGACCCATGGCGCCTTTGGAGCCCTGGCTTTCGGCATCGGCACGACCGAGGTCGGTCACGTCCTGGCCTCGCAATGCCTGCTGCAACGCAAGCCGAAATCCATGCGGATCACGGTCGATGGCGAGACCGCACCGGGTATTTCGGCCAAGGATATCATTCTCGCCATCATCGCCGAGATCGGCGTCGATGGCGGCACCGGTTGCGTCATCGAATACGCCGGCAGCGCCATCGAGGCGCTCGACATGGAAGGCCGGATGACGGTCTGCAACATGTCGATCGAGGCCGGGGCACGGGCCGGCATGATCGCGCCGGACGATTGCACCTTCGCGTGGTTGAAGGGTCGCGAGCAGGCACCGGCAGGCGCGGACTGGGACCAGGCGGTCGAACGCTGGCGTCAGCTGCCCAGTGATCCCGGCGCCCGGTTCGACCACGAGATCATGATCGATGCCGCAAGCATCCGCCCGATGGTCACCTGGGGCACCGCGCCGGACACCGGCATCGCGGTCAACGCGCCGATCCCCCAACCGCGCAGCGGATCGCATGCGAAGGCCCTGGCCTATATGGGTCTGGAGGCCGGCAAGCCGGTTGCCGGAACCCGGGTGGACCAGGTGTTTATCGGCTCCTGCACCAATTCGCGCATCACCGACTTGCGCGAGGCCGCTGCCATCATGAGTGGCCGGCGTGTGGCTGAGGGAATTCGTGCCCTCATTGTGCCGGGCTCGGTCGCCGTGCGCGCCCAGGCCGAGGCGGAAGGGCTGGACCGGATTTTCATCGCGGCCGGCGCCGAGTGGCGCCAGCCGGGCTGTTCCATGTGCATCGCCATGAACGGCGATCGCGGCGAGCCGGGACAGCTGGTGGTCTCGACCTCGAACCGCAATTTCGAAGGCCGCCAGGGTCCGGGCGTCCGCACGGTACTCGCCAGTCCCGCCACCGCTGCGGCGGCGGCCATAGCCGGACATGTCATCGACCCGGCCGAGCTGATGGAGCCCGCCCATGCCTGAGATCCCTGCCCCCGGGGCCAAGGACGATATCCGCCGCATCGACAGCCGGACGTTTGTGATCGACCAGGAAGACATTGATACCGACCAGATCATCCCGGCCCGCTTCCTGACCACGACCAGTCGGGACGGACTTGGCAAGCTGGCCTTTCACGACTGGCGCTATGATGGCGAGGGCAAGCCGCTGGACGCGGTCTCGCTCAACAGTCTCGACACGGCGCAATGCCGGGTCCTTGTGGCCGGGCGCAATTTCGGCTGCGGCTCATCGCGCGAGCACGCGCCCTGGGCGCTGCATGATTTCGGTTTCCGGGCCGTCATCTCGAGCGAGTTCGCCGACATCTTCCGCTCCAATGCGGCCCGCAACGGGCTGTTGCCGATCGTCGCGCCGGAAGCGGCCCATAACTGGCTGCTGGCCAATCCGGGCGTTGCGATCCGCATCGACCTGGCCAGCCAGCATGTCGATCTGGGCAATGGACCCGGCTTCGACTTTGCCATCGAACCCTTCGCCAAGCACTGTCTGATGGAAGGCACCGATCCGCTCGGTTTCCTGATGAACCATGCCGACGCGATCGACGCCTATGAGGCCGACCACGCA
>OBPS01000055.1_pt1 | contig 16012 bp, 13 predicted proteins | sample 1534661 | NCBI WGS metagenome assembly OBPS01 (sample SAMEA3275493, study PRJEB22092) | marine metagenome | biome: ENVO:00000447 marine biome; feature: The site is in the outerpart of the Oslofjord; material: ENVO:00002010 seawater | collected 2014-06-20T10:00:00+00 | depth 1 m
CGTCATCCCGCGGTCGCGGCGTGGCCGCGATCCGGGGGACCTCCGCCACCCCGCCAGTCATCCGGCCTCCACTGATTTTCCGAACTCATCCACCGGTTTGGCCGAGGTCCCCCGGATGCCCGCTGCGCGGTCACCGTGGGATGACGGTAGTTTGGGTGTTTGCGGAACAGTGAGGCGGGGCACAGCGAGGAAGGCCCATGTCGCCTGCGGCGTCACCCCTCCGACACCGCCCCCGCAAACCAAACCACATTTTTCCCGGACGCAGGCCCGGCCCCGAGCCGGGCGGCGCTCCGGGACCCACAAACTCATCCTGCAAGCGATGAGTCTCCCGTCGGTCCCGGATGGCGCTGCGCGCCTCCGGGAAAAATGCGTGGGGGGTGGAGACCCGTTTTCCTGCCCCCGCTTGGGGGGAAGACCCCTGCGGAGCCTAGCCTTCAAACGCCTTCACCAGCGCTGTCCGGGCCGTGATGATGTGGGCGACCATGCGGTTGGCGCCGGCGACGGGGTCGCGGGCTTTCAGGGCGTCCAGCAGGGCGTCATGTTCGGCATCGGCTGTCCGGCGCGCCTCGGGGCCGAGTGAGAGCTGGAGGCGGACATAGCGCTCGATATTCTGGTTGAGCGCGCGGACCAGCGCCTGGGTGCGGGGCTTGTCGGCGGGGGCATGCAAGGCCGCGTGGAACTCGCGATTGAGGGCGCCCCAGCTGGCGGCGTCGTTGTTGGCCAGGGCGGCCTTCTCACGGTCCCGGATCTCTTCGATCCGGGCGATGTCGGCAGTGCATGAGGCCTGGATCGCATGGGCGAACAGGCCGGGTTCGAGCTGGATGCGCAGATCGAACAGCTCTTCCATCTCCGCCGCCGAGACCGGCGAGACGGTGACGCCCTTGTTGGCGTGAAAGACGACGAGCCCTTCCACTTCCAGTTGGCGCAGGGCTTCGCGAACGGGCATGCGCGAGACCTTGTAGGCTTCCGCCAGGGCCTCCTGCCGCAGCGCCTCGCCCGGCGCAAACTCATTGGCGAGGATGCGGGCGCGAATCCGGTCGGCGAGCCGGTCGACGACCGAAACGGTCTCGATCGGGTCTGAAAAGCGGGGGTCCGGTCGCGGCACGCAGGGCTCCGATGGTCGTTTGGGAGCGGTCAGACTAGGCAGGTCCGCGCGCCCTGTCATGCCGGCTTTGCCCTGATCCGGGTCGGGGCTCAGCGGGATCTCAGTCGAGGACGAGGATTTCGATCAGCTCGCCGGCTGCGACGCGCGGCGCCTCGATCGCTCGCGGGATCAGGAGTTCGGCCCGGGCGAGGGCGGAAATCATGCCGCTGTCCTGGCTGCCAGCCGGGCGGACGCCACCCGTTTCGGGATCGAAACGACCGCGGATCCAGGTTTCCCGGGCGCCATTGGCCGGCAGGTCGGCACTCAGGAGGGCCCGGCGCAGGCGTGGCCGGGGCCGTTCGCCCAGCAGGGTTTCGACCGCGGGGCGCAGCACCAGTTCGGCGACCACGAGCGCCGAGACCGGATTGCCGGGCAGGCCCAGCACCGGCAGGTCGGGCAGATGCCCGAACCAGGTCGGCTTGCCCGGCTTGAGGGCGATCTTCTCGAAATGAAGCGTGCCGCCCATCTCGGCAAAGACATGGCGCAGATGATCATGATCGCCCACCGAAGCTCCGCCGATCGTCACCAGAAGGTCGTGATCGCGGGCCGCATCGAGGGCGCTGCGCACGGCCTCCGGTGTGTCCCGGGCAATACCCATATCGACCGGTATTGCACCCCACTGGGCGAGCAGGCCCATGATGGCGGGGGCATTGGTATTGATGATCTGGCCGGGGCCGGGCGGCGCGCCGGGCGGGACCAGCTCGTCGCCGGTGGCCAGAACCCCGATCCGCGGTTGCCGGACGACGTCGAGCCAGGAGGCGCCGCTGGCGGTCGCCAGGGCGAGCCGGGAAGGCGTCAGGCGGTCGCCGGTTTCCAGCAGGGTCTGCCCGGTCTGGAAGTCGCCACCCCTGGGTCGGACATGACGCATCGGGCCAGGCGTGTCGCGCAGGGTGATCCGGTCGCCCTGGCGTTCAGTGTTTTCCTGGATCACAACCTGGTCGGCACCCTCGGGCAGGGGCGCTCCGGTCGAGATGCGAACCGCTGTTCGAGGCTGGATGGGTTGGTCGAACGCATGCCCGGCCGCGGCTTCGCCGGCCAGGGGCAGGGTCACCGGATTGCCGCCGAGATCCCCGGAACGAACCGCATAACCATCCATCGCCGAGGCGTCAAAGGGGGGCTGGGTCAACTGCGCCCTGACCGGTGCCGCAAGGACGCGCCCGGCCGCCTCGGCGAGGCCGACCGTCTCGGAGTCGAGCGCACGGAGCTGGCCGTGCACGCGTGCAATCGCCTCAAGCAGCGGGATCATGGCGTGCGATCTCCTGCGCCCTCGCCGGTTCCATCGCCCGTGCCCTCGCCCGTGCCCTCGCCTGTGGCGGCTGGTTCGCCCGCCGCCGTGGCGCGTTGCCAGTCGCCGGACTTGCCGCCGCTCTTGGTCTCAAGCTGGAGGTCGGTGATGCGCATGCCCTTGTCGAGCGCCTTGGCCATGTCATAGAGCGTCAGGGCCGCCACCGAACAGGCCGTCAGGGCTTCCATCTCGACCCCGGTCTTGCCATCGGTGCGCACGGTCGCGGTGATCGCGAAGGCGGTCTCCGCCTCGACCGGTTCAATGGCAAGCTCGACCCGGGTGATCGGCAGCGGATGGCAGAGCGGGATCAGGTCCGAGGTTCGCTTGGCGCCCATGATGCCCGCCAGCTCGGCCGTGCGGCAGGCATCGCCCTTGGGACCCTGGCCGTCGCGGACCGCGGCGAAGGCCGCCGCACTCATCTCGATCCGGGCGCTGGCCGTCGCCGTGCGACGGGTGATGGCCTTGTCGCCGACATCGACCATGCGGACCCGGCCGCTCTCGTCCTGATGGGTCAGCCCGCTCATCCGCCTTCACCCAGGCGGGGCAGGATCTCGACCAGGTTGCAGGGTTTGTGCGTGGCATCGAACTCGTGCCGCAAAATGCCGTTCCAGGCGTCCTTGCAGGCCCCCATCGAGCCGGGGATGGCAAAGATGTAGGTTGCCCGGGCGATGCCCGCGAGGGCGCGCGATTGCAGGGTCGAGACGCCGACCGACTGAAAGGAAATCTGGTGGAAGACCACCGAGAAGCCGTCGATCTCCTTGTCGAGCAGGGGCCGGATGGCTTCCGGGGTGACATCGCGACCGGTCAGGCCGGTGCCGCCGGTGGTGATGATGGCCTGGATCGCCGGATCATCAAGCCAGCTCCGGATGCGGGCGCGGATCGCCTCGATCGTGTCCGGCACGATGGCGTGGTCGGCGACGGTGTGGCCGGCCGCGGCGATCTGTTCGCGCAGCCAGGGACCGGTGCGGTCGCTCGTTTCGTCGCGTGTGTCCGATATCGTCATCACGGCAAAGCCGAGTTGGGGGTCAGCCATCACGCGTCCTCCTGGGCAATCTGGTCCTGCCAGTATTGCGACGCGGCGCTGTCGCTGTCACGCGCCTCGACCCAGTGACTGCCGCGCGTCGTATGGACGCGCTTCCAGAACGGCGCCTCGGTCTTCAGCCGGTCGATCAGGAAGCTGACGGCCTCCAGTGCGGCCCGCCGGTGCGGCGCGCTGGCAGCGACCACGACGATGGTCTCGCCGATGGCCATGCGCCCGACCCGGTGATGGATCAGCGCCTGGCTGAGCGACCAGCGGGCGACGGCTTGCTCCCGAAGCGTTGCAAGCGCCTGCTCGGTGACGCCGGGATAGTGTTCCAGCTCCAGCGCTTCCAGCTCCGGCTCGGCACGGACCTGGCCGACAAAGCTGGCGACGGCCCCGTCGCCGGCCTCGCGCCCGGTCAGCGCGCCCAGCAGTGCGGCGGCATCAAGCGGTGTGGCACTGACGCGGATGTCGTCCGGCATGGCTCAGCCTCCCGTGAAGGGCGGGCAGAAGGCGAGCCGGTCGCCGTCGGCGATGGCGCTGGGGCGGGTGACGATGCGGTCATTGCGGATCAGGCGGATTTCCGGCGCTTCAAGCGCGGCGCTGTCGGCATGCCGCGTGGCGAGCCAGGCAATCAGGTCTTCGCTATTGGCAATCGTGTCGGGCAGGTCGAGCCGGGTCTCGCCGGAGCCGAACCGGTCACGCAGTGCGGCCATGTACTGGATATGGACCTGCATCCTAGCCTCCCGTGATCGCCATGTGGCGCGTGACCGACGGTTTGGCGCCCGGGCTGACGTCAAAATCATGCGCTTCCGGCTTGTCGGCAACGGCCTGGTTGATGGCGCTGTTGAGCCCCTCGAGACCCCCCTCGCGCAAGGCGTGGCGCAGGTCGACGGCGCCGTCCTGTCCCAGGCAGGCATGCAGCTGGCCGGTACAGGTCAGGCGGACGCGGTTGCAGCCGGCGCAGAAATTCCCGGTCAGCGGGGTGATCAGGCCGAGCTTGCCGCCGGTTTCCGCGATGCGGTGATAGCGGGCCGGGCCGCCGGTGGTTTCCGCCAGCGGGGTCAGGGTCCAGCGCTGCACGAGGCGGTCGCGGACGGCGCTGAGCGGCAGGAACTGGTCGGCCCGGTCAGCCCCGACATCGCCGACAGGCATCACCTCGATCAGGGTGATGTCATGCCCCTGACCGTGCGCCCAGGCGATCAAATCGGGCAATTCGTCCTCATTCTCGCCCTGCATGGCGACGGCATTGATCTTGACCTTGAGGCCGGCCGCGGCGGCGGCCTCGATCCCGGCCAGTGTGTCGGTCAGCTTGCCACCGCGGGTGAGCCGGGAGAAGCGATCGGGGTCGAGCGTGTCGAGCGAGACATTGATCCGGCGCAGGCCGGCCGCCGCGAGCCGGTCGGCAAAGCGGGGCAGCTGGGTCGCATTGGTGGTCAGGGTGAGCTCGTCCAGCCCGCCGTCGCGGCCCAGACGCCGGCCGAGGCGCTCGATCAGCGTGACCACGTCGCGGCGGACAAGCGGTTCGCCGCCGGTGATGCGGATCTTGGTGATGCCCCGGTCGATAAAGGCACCGGCGACCTGTTCCAGCTCCTCCAGGGTCAGCAGATCGGCCTTGGGCAGGAATTCGGGCTGCGCCTTCATGCAGTAGACGCAGCGCAGGTCGCAGCGATCGGTCACCGACAGGCGCAGATAGCGGATCTGGCGTCCAAAGCTGTCGATCAGCGGCGAGGCCGGCAGGGGCTGGGCCGGCAGCGAAGAGGGCGTCGGGGAAGGGGTCATGCCGACAAACTTGGGCGCGATGACCGGGCGGGGCAAGGCGCTTTGCCGCACACTGGCCGTCAGGCACGGCATTGTGACCACGCGCGAGCGCGCCACTCACTCCGCGGACGCTCTGACAGGCATTGTGACGGGCGGTTTCCGCTGCGGCTGACGCGCGCGGGCCGGGAGGCGGCAAAATCGACCGATAGCGAGTAATTTGCTTCCGGCATCAGAAAAATGCCATGCTTGTGGAAATTCGTTCCCTGAAGATCAGTTTCGGGGAAGAATATGCCAACTCGCCGCACGGTCGCTGGCTTGTGCGCCTGCGAAGTCTGTGCTGCACTAGCGAACTTTCGAAGTTTTGACGGGGGCGGGATTGCTCAGATTTGTGGACATCGACCAGACCTATCCGGAAAAGCGCTCCGAGGGCGAACGGCGTCAGGATTTCAAGGAAATCTATCGCGGTTTCTCGACCGGGGCGGCTGCCGAGCAGGCCTCGCGCTGTTCCCAGTGCGGTGTCCCCTTCTGCCAGTCCGGCTGTCCGCTGCAGAACAATATTCCCGATTGGCTCATGCTGGCCGGCGAGGATCGTCTGAGGGAGGCCTATGACGCCTCGGCGGCGACCTCGACCATGCCGGAAATCTGTGGCCGCATCTGCCCGCAGGACCGCCTGTGCGAAGGCAGCTGCGTGGTCGAAAAGTCGAAGCACGGGGCTGTCACCATCGGCGCCGTTGAGCAATATATCACCGATACGGCATGGAAAGAGGGCTGGGTCGAGCCGCTTCATGTTGGTCCGGAGCGCGGCCAGAGTGTCGGCATCATCGGGTCGGGCCCCGCCGGCCTGGCCGCCGCAGAGCGCCTGCGTGAAAGCGGGTTCTCGGTCACCGTCTATGAGCGCGCCGACCGCGCCGGCGGTCTCCTGATGTACGGTATTCCCGGCTTCAAGCTGGAAAAGACGGTGGTCCAGCGCCGGCTCGACCGGCTCGAACAGGGCGGGGTCGTGTTCAGACTGAATTTCGAGGTCGGCCGCGATGCCAGCCTCGATGCGATCCGGGCCGAGCACCATGCCGTCCTGCTCGCGACCGGCGTCTATCAGGCCCGCCAGCTGACCTGTCCGGGCAGCGGCGATGGTGTGCTGCCCGCTCTCGACTTCCTGACCCGCTCGAACCGCGATGATCTCGGCGATCCGGCGGCCAATGACACGGTCCTCGACGCCAGGGGCAAGCGGGTTGTCGTGGTCGGTGGCGGCGATACCGCGATGGACTGCGTCCGCACCGCCGTCCGCCAGGGCGCGACCTCGGTCACCTGCCTCTACCGACGCGACCGCGCCAACATGCCGGGCTCGGCCCGTGAAGTGAAACATGCCGAGGAGGAGGGCGTCGTCTTCGAATGGCTCTCCGCCCCGCTCGCCGTGCTGACCCAGGGCGACGGGATTTCGGCGGTCCGGGTCCAGGGCATGCGCCTGGGAGCGCCCGACCTGTCCGGTCGCCGCGCTCCGGAAGCTGATCCGGGCAAGACCTGGGATATCGGTGCCGACATGGTGATCTCCGCCCTCGGCTTCACGCCCGAGGACCTGCCGGTTCTGTTCGAGTCACCTGATCTCTCCGTTCATCGCGACGGACGGGTCGAGGTCGACCGCGCCACGCGGATGGCCAGCCTTGACGGTGTCTTCGTCGCCGGTGACCTGCATCGCGGCGCCTCGCTGGTGGTGTGGGCGATCAAGGACGGGCTCGACGCCGCCCGTTCGATTGAATCCTATCTCGACAACCGGATGCGTGTGCCGGGAGCGGCCGAATGACAGACAAGACCTGGTCCGAAGCCGCCCATCGCCAGGGCCTCGAAACCCTCCGCGCGTCCGGCCTGATCGATCCGCGCGACGAGCGCGATGCCTGCGGCGTCGGCCTGATCGCCGACATGAAGGGGCGCGCGCGGCGCGACATCGTCGAACTAGCGATTGATGCGCTGAAGGCGGTCTGGCACCGCGGCGCCGTTGATGCCGACGGGCTGACCGGCGACGGCGCCGGCCTGCGCGTTGGCGTGCCACAGGACTTCTTCAAGGAAGCTGTCTCGCGGACCGGGCACGAGCCCGAGCGCGGTGATGTCATCGTCGGCATGATCTTCCTGCCACGCACAGATTTTGCAGCCCGCGAACGCGCCCGCGCGATCATCGAAGCGGAAATCCTGCGCGAAGGCTTTGCCTTCTACGGCTGGCGCCAGCCGCCGATCGACACCTCGGTTCTCGGCGACAAGGCCCGCGCCACCCTGCCGGAGATCGAACAGGTCCTGTTCCGTGATCCGCGTGGCCGTGACAGCGAGGCGGTGCAGCGCGTCCTCTACATCGTGCGCCGCCGGATCGAGCGTCGGGCCCGCGAGGAAAACCTGCGCGATCTCTATGTCTGTTCGCTGTCGTCGCGCGACATCATCTACAAGGGCCTGTTCCGCGCCCAGGATATCGACGCCTTCTACCCGGACCTGCAATCGCCGGACTTCATCTCGCCCTTCGCGATCTTCCACCAGCGCTATTCGACCAATACCTTCCCGGAATGGCGACTGGCCCAGCCCTTCCGCATGCTGGCGCACAATGGCGAGATCAACACGATCCGCGGCAATATCAACTGGATGCGCAGCCATGAGGTGCACATCGCGGAGACAGCCTTCGCCGATGCCGAAAACGATGTGAAACCGGTGATCCAGCCGGGCGCCTCGGACAGTGCCGCGCTCGACCAGACCTTCGAGATCCTGGTCCGCGCCGGTCGTTCGGCGCCGATGACCAAGACGCTCCTCATACCGGAAGCCTGGTCCAAGCGGGCCGACGTCATGCCGGAAGGCTGGAGCCGGATGTATGAATACTGCAACGCGGTGATGGAACCCTGGGACGGGCCGGCGGCGATTGCCGCCTTCGACGGCCGCTGGGCAATCGCCGGGCTGGACCGCAACGGCTTGCGCCCGATGCGCTACGCCCTGACCAATGACGACGTCTTCGTGGCCGGGTCCGAGACCGGCATGGCGCCGGTCGACCCGGCCACCGTGACCGAGCGCGGCTCGATCACACCGGGTCGCCTGATCGCGCTGGATATTGTCGAGGGCAAATTCTATCGCGAGCAGGACATTCTCAACGAGCTGTCCGAACAGCATCCCTATACCCGCTGGCTCGGCGAGATGGAGGATCTGGAAAGCGTCGTCGGACCGGGCTCGGAAGACCAGCTCTTCAGCGATGCCGAGCGGACGCGCCGCCAGGCCGCCTCGGGCTTTACCTTCGAGAATATCGAGCTCGTCATCAAGGCGATGGCCGACGATGGCAAGGAAGCCGTCGGCTCGATGGGCGATGATGCCCCGCTGGCGGTGTTGTCGGAAAGCTATCGCCCGCTATCGCACTTCTTCCGTCAGAATTTCTCCCAGGTCACCAATCCGCCGATCGATCCCTTGCGGGAAGGTCGGGTGATGGGTCTGAAGACCCGCTTCCGAAATCTCGGCAATATCCTCGGCCAGGGCGAGGCGCGCGCCAGCGTGCTCGTGCTCGACAGCCCGATCCTCAGCAATGGCGGTTATGAGCGCTGGCGGGCCCATATGGGCGGGGCGGTCAAGGAGATCGATTGCCTGCTGCCGACCCGCGGCGCCAATGGCGACGGACAGGCCCTGCGCACCGCCATCGATGATGTCATCAACCAGTGCGTCGGCGCTGTCCGTGATGGCGCGGCGCACCTGGTGCTCACCGATCATCGTCAGGACGCCGACAATTCGGCCCTGCCGATGGTACTCGTGGCGGGCGCGGTCCACTCGACGCTGACCCGCGCCGGCCTGCGCAATTTCTGTTCGCTGAATGTCCGCGCCGGCGAATGTTTCGACGCCCATTATGCCGCCGTGCTGATCGGTCTCGGTGCGACGACCGTGAACCCGTATCTCGCCTTCGACACCGTGACCGCCGGTCGCGATGCGGTGGGCGGGGAGACGTGGGCGCGCGAGCAGGCCGGGCGCCTCAAGACCGCGCTTGATGGCGGCTTGCTCAAGATCCTCTCGAAGATGGGCATCTCGATCATTTCCTCCTATCGCGGGGGCTGTAATTTCGAGGTGCTTGGCCTCTCCCGCGCGCTGGTGGAAGCCTATCTGCCCGGCGTCGTCAGCCGCATTTCCGGTATCGGCCTGCCCGGCCTGGAGGTCCGTACGCTCGACCTGCATCGCAAGGCCTGGCGCGGCGAGGCCCGCTTGCCGATTGGCGGCTTCTATCGCCAGCGCTCGAGCGGTGACCGTCACGCCCTCAATGCACCGGTGATCACGGCGCTGCAGAGCGCGGTCCGCAATAACGACCACAATGCCTGGAAGTCCTATCGCACGGCGATCAAGGACCAGGGCCCGATCCAGCTGCGCGACCTGATGGACATGCGTCCGATCGGGCCGGCTGTGGGGCTTGACCGCGTCGAGTCGATCAATGGTATCCGCCGCCGCTTCGTAACTCCCGGCATGTCGCTGGGCGCCCTGTCACCCGAGGCCCACGGCGCGCTCAACGTCGCCATGAACCGGATCGGCGCCAAGTCGGTCTCCGGTGAGGGGGGCGAGGACCCGGTCCGCTACAAGCCCATGCCGAATGGCGACAACATGAATTCGGCGGTCAAGCAGATCGCCTCGGGCCGTTTTGGTGTGACGGCGGAATATCTCAATCAATGCCGCGAGATGGAAATCAAGGTCGCCCAGGGTGCCAAGCCGGGCGAGGGCGGCCAGCTGCCGGGCTTCAAGGTCACCGAGTTCATTGCCCGCATGCGCCTGGCGACCCCCGGCGTCAGCCTGATCTCGCCGCCGCCGCACCACGATATCTACTCCATCGAGGATCTGGCCCAGCTCATCTATGACCTGAAGCAGATCAATCCGACGGCGCGGGTCGGGGTGAAGCTGGTGGCTGCCGCCGGCGTCGGCGCTGTTGCCGCCGGTGTGGCCAAGGCGAATGCCGATATCATCAATATCTCCGGCTCGGTCGGTGGCACCGGGGCTGCGGCCCTGTCCTCGATCAAGTTCGCCGGCGGTCCGCTGGAACTCGGCCTCGCCGAGGCACACCAGATGCTGTCGCTCAACGGCTTGCGCGAACGCGTGACCCTGCGCGCCGATGGCGGCATCCGCACCGGGCGCGACATTGTTGTGGCGGCCATGCTGGGAGCCGAGGAGTTTGGCGTCGGCACGGCATCCCTGATCGCGCTGGGCTGTCTGATGGTGCGTCAGTGCCACTCCAATACCTGTCCGGTCGGGGTGTGTACCCAGGATGACGATCTGCGGGCCCGCTTTGGCGGCTTCCCGGATCATGTCGTCAACCTGATGACGTTCTTGGCCCAGGATGTGCGCGAGATCCTTGCCGGTCTGGGCGCGACCTCTCTGGAAGACGTGATCGGTCGGGCCGACCTGCTGGACCAGGTCTCCCGTGGCTCGGAATCGCTCGACGATCTTGACCTCTCGGCCATCATGTCCCGCGCCGATGCCGTTGAGCGCCCGGCCCGGTCGACCCGAAACCTCCGCAATCCGGTCGCGCCGTCGCTGGACGAGCACATCATCCAGGACGCGGCTCCGGCCTTTGACCGCGGCGAGAAGATGCAGCTCGACTACGGCGTCAAGAATACCGACCGGGCGGTCGGGACGCGGACCTCGTCTGAAATCATCACCCGCTTTGGCCCGGACGGGCTGGGCGCGGACCATCTCACCCTGCGCCTGCGCGGGTCGGCGGGTCAGTCTCTGGGGGCCTTTGCTGCCAAGGGATTGCGTATCGAGCTCGATGGTGATGCCAATGACTATGTCGGCAAGGGGCTATCGGGGGCCTCGATCATTGTGCGGCCCTATGGCGGCGCGACCGAGGCCAATGAAGAGCACGCCATCATCGGCAATACCTGCCTTTACGGGGCGACGTCGGGCCGGTTGCTCGCCGCCGGTCGGGCCGGTCAGCGCTTCGGTGTTCGCAATTCCGGCGCCGATGCGGTGATCGAGGGCTGCGGGACCAATGGTTGCGAGTACATGACCGGCGGAACGGCGGTCATTCTCGGCCCGGTCGGGGATAATTTCGCGGCCGGCATGACCGGCGGCCATGTCTTTGTCTACGACCCCGAGCGGCGTCTCGACGCCCGGCTCAACCGCGATACCGTCCTCGCCTTCGATCTTGATGGCGAGGGGGAAGGGCGTTGCCTGGCGATGATCGAGGCGCATGCGACCGAGACCGGTTCGCGGATTGCCAAACGCATCCTGGCGGCCTGGCCGGCCGAGCGCGGGCATTTTGTCCATCTGCGCGGAGAGGAAGTGGTCAAGCGCGAGCGGGCGGCCCTGGCGGCGGCCAATGACAGCCAGACCGCATGAGTCGACCGGTTTTGTGACCTTGAGAATTGATATTGCGGCGCAACACGGGCATTGGTCGCGCCAGACTGTGGGCGTATGACGTCGCCCGGACCAGCCGCAAGGAGCATGTGATGCGGATCGACAAAATCTCCGCGGGCGAAAATCCGCCTGAAGACATCAATGTCATCATCGAAGTCCCCGTCGGTGGCCAACCGGTCAAATACGAGATGGACAAGGACGCGGGCACGCTCTTTGTGGACCGCTATCTGCACACGCCGATGAGCTATCCGTGCAATTACGGCTTCATGCCGCACACCCTGTCGGAAGATGGCGATCCGATTGATGTCATGATTGTCGGCCACACGACGCTGGTGCCGGGCTGCGTCGTGCGCGCTCGCCCGATCGGCGTGCTGCTGATGGAAGACGAGAGCGGCATGGACGAGAAAATCCTCGCCGTCCCGCACGCCAAGCTGTCGCCGCTCTATGGCAAGGTCAACGAGCCGGACGATATCCCGGAAGCCCAGCTGATGCGCATCAAGCACTTCTTCGAGCACTACAAGGATCTCGAGCCCAACAAATGGGTGAAGGTGCTTGGCTGGGGCGATGCCGCCAAGGCGCGCGAACTGATTGCCGAGTCGCTGGAGCGGGTGAAAACGGAGGCGTAAGGCCCGTTTTCCCTGACGCCGAAACAGAAAGCCCCGGACTGGCTGGTCCGGGGCTTTTTCGTGTCGTGAGGGCCGCGTCGGCGAAGCGGCCGGCTAGCCCATCCGCTTGCCGAAATCCTTGAGGATCTCGCGGGCAGCATTGTGTCCGGGGGCGCCGGTCACGCCGCCGCCGGGATGGGTGCCGGAGCCGCATTGGTAGAGGCCCTTGATCGGGCTTCGGTGGTCGGCATGGCCGAGCACGGGGCGGGCCGAAAAGAGCTGGTCGAGGCTCAGCGCGCCGTGGAAAATATCACCGCCGACCAGGCCGAATGTGCGTTCCAGATCCTTCGGTGTCAGGGCCTGATGGCCCAGCACGCTGTCCCTGAAGCCCGGCGCCCAGCGATCGACCGTGTCGATCATCACCTGCGCCACCTCGTCGCGATGATCATCCCAGTCGCGGCCGCCCGGCAGTTCAGGCGCAACGTGCTGGCAGAACAGGCTGGCGACATGCTGGCCGTCCGGCGCGAGGGTCGGATCGATCGTCGAGGGAATGAGCATCTCGATGATCGGTTCCTTCGACCAGCCATGGCGGCGGGCGTCGGCATAGGCCTGCTCCATATGGCCAAGTGAGGGCGCCATGATAATGCCGGCGGTCAGGTGATCGCCTTCTCCGGGCAAGGCCGTGAAGCTGGGCAGACGGTCGAGCGCCACATTCATCCGGAAGGTGCCCGATCCGCACTTGTAGTGACGGATCCGCTCCTTGAAATCGCCGGGCAGGGCGTCGGGATCGATCAGCGAGCCGAACAGGAGTTTCGGGTTGAGATTGGAGACAACCGCACGGGCCGACAGGGTTTCGCCGCTTTCCAGAACCACCCGGCCTGCGCCACCATTTTCGACCAGGACTTCGCTCACCGCGCACCCGGTACGGATCTCGACGCCACGCGCCTCGCAGCAGCGGGCCATGGCCTGGGTGATCGCGCCCATGCCGCCGATCGCGTGCCCCCAGGTCCCCTTCTTGCCATTCACCTCGCCGAACAGATGGTGGAGCAGCACATAGGCGCTCCCCGGCGTGTAGGGGCTGGCGAAATTGCCGACAATGCTGTCGAAGCCGAACAGCGCCTTGATGGGATCGCTCTCGAACCAGCCATCGAGCCAGTCGCCGGCGGACTTGGAGAACAGGTCGAGCAGGTCGCGTCGCGCCGTCATCGACATGCCACCCAGCCGGCCGCCCAGATTGGCGGCCTTGAGCAGTTCGGGAAGGGCGCCCAGCCAGCTGCCCTCGGACAGGTTGGGCGGGGTCTCCAGGACCAGCGCGCGCAAGGTGTCGGCGACGACCTCGAGGCGGGCCTCATACTCGGCCAGGCGCTCGGCATCGATGCTGGAGAACTTGCTGACCTGGTCGCGCGTCAGTCCTTCGCCGGCCAGGAGATAGCCGTCTTCAAGCGGCAGGAAATTGCCGATCCGGCGCTCGACGATCTCGAGGCCGTGGGCGTGCAGGTCGAGATCGGCGATGACTTTCGGGTTGAGCAGGGAGACCGTGTAGCTGGCGACCGAGTTCCGGAAGCCGGGGTGGAATTCCTCGGTTACCGCCGCCCCGCCGACCACGTCGCGGCGTTCCAGGACCGTGACCTTGAGGCCGGCCTTGGCGAGATAGGCGGCGCAGACGAGGCCGTTATGGCCGCCACCGACGACCACGATGTCGCGGGTTTCGGGGGTCGGGCGGGGCCTGGGTCGGTGCGGGGCTTTGAGGGCTGTCATGGCGCCGGAGTTTTGCCGCGAAACCGGATTGGTGCAATCGGAAGAGGATGTTGCACCTGCGAGCGTGACGTCAGGCCTCGGCCCCGAACGCGCCGGCCACGTCCCGCGCCAGGACCAGGGCGCGGCCCTCGGCAATGCGGGTGCCGTCCGCGGTTTCACAGACCGTGGCGAGGTCGACCAGATGCTTGTCGGGACGCAGGCGGGTGATTTCGACCCGTGCCGTCAAACGCTCGCCGAGCGCTGCGGCGGCGAGAAAGCGGGTCTCCTGCTTGAGATAATTGGTGCCCTGACCCGGCAGGTCGACGCCGAGGAGGTAGGAGAACAGGCCGTTGATCAGCGCTTCCGGGACGCAGTCCGATGTCAGCGGCGCGCCGGTCAGCGCGTGCAGGGCCTCGACGTCATCACGCGTAAAGATGCGCTGCGTCCGGGCCGAGCGGCCGAGTGAGAGTGGTCCGCTCATGCGGCCACCTCGGTCTCGCCCAGACAGGTCACGACGCTGTCGCCAAGCCGGGTGACGGTCAGGGCCAGCCTGTAGCCGGCTTCGGTTTCGGCGATGATTTCGGCTTCGAAACGAAGGGTTTCGCCGGCCGGGCTGGGGGCCGGGTATTGCGTGTTCTGGCTCAGCTGGCGGCCGCCGGGCACCAGGGTCTCGACCAGGCCGCGCAGCACCGAGCACAGCAGTGCGCCATGAGCGACGGTCTGGCCAAAGCGGGTGCGGGCCGAGAATGCCGGGTCGACATGGATCGGATTGTCGTCGCCGGAGATCCGCGCGAAGGCATCGAAATCGGCCTGGCTGAAGCGCCGCTCCAGCGCGATGTGTCGGGCCTTTGGGGCCAGCGTCCCTGCCGTCATCATACCTGCTCGGGCCGCGGCAGGAGGTGTTTCTGAACCTTGCCGGCCGCTGTGCGCGGGAAATCCTCGGCGATCAGGAAATGCCGCGGCACCTTGTAGCCGGCGAGCCGCTCGCGGCACCAGCTGCGCAGCGCCTCGGCAGAAGTGGTTTCACCGGCGCGCAGGATGAGATGGGCGCAGCCGACCTCACCCCATTTCTCGTCATCAACCCCGCTGACCGCGGATTCAAGGATGGCGGGGTGTTCGTCGAGGACATTCTCGACTTCAGCCGGATAGACGTTCTCGCCACCGGAGATGTACATCTCCTTGATCCGGCCGGCGATGAAGCAATAGCCATCGCTGTCGAAACGGCCGAGATCGCCGCTCTTGAGCCAGCCGTCCGCGGTGAACAGCTTGGCGGTTTCCTCGTCGCGATGCCAATAGCCGGGCGTCAGGCCGGGCCCGAAGAATTGCACTTCGCCGGTCTCGCCCTGCGGCAGGGCTGTGCCGTCCGGCGTTGCGATCCGGGCATCGATCAGCAGCTGCGGCTTGCCGACCGAGCCGATCTTGTCGAGCGCGTGCCCGGCGTCCATCAGGAAGGCGGTCGGGCCGGTCTCGGTCATTCCGAAGCCGTTGCAGACAACGGCGCCACGGGCCGCAAACTGCTCGATCAACACGTCCGGCATCGGCGCGCCGCCGCACGACCAGTGCCGCAGCCGGGTCAGGTCGGTGGTTTCAAACGCCGGGTGCAGGGTGAGTTCGCGATAGACGGCGGGGACACACAGCATCACGTCGAGGCGACCCTCATCGATCAGCTTGAGCGTGGTCCCGGCATCGAAGCCCGGCAGGATGTGGATCAGGCCGCCGGCCATCAGCACCGGCAGGGTATGCAGATTGATGCCGGCGGTATGGAAGAGCGGCAGGAAGTTGAGGCTGGCATCGCCGTCCCGCAGGCCGATGGCCTGGGAGATGTTGATGTAGTTCACCAGCGCCATCCGGTAGGTCTGGATCACGCCCTTCGGCTTGCCGGTCGTGCCCGATGTATAGATCAGGTACCAGGTTTCCTCGCCGGGCCAGGCCGGGCGGCCCGGATGCGGCTCGGCGGCGTCGCGGGCCGTGCGCCAGTCGGTCTCCAGGTCAAGGATAGGGAGACCGGTCGGACCGGCTGCCCCGGCCGCTGTTTCCGCGTCCTCGCGTCCGGAGAGCAGGAGTTTCGGCGCGCAATCGGCGAGCAGATCGCTCAGCTCGCGGGCCGGCATGCGCCA
>OBPS01000056.1_pt1 | contig 15679 bp, 13 predicted proteins | sample 1534661 | NCBI WGS metagenome assembly OBPS01 (sample SAMEA3275493, study PRJEB22092) | marine metagenome | biome: ENVO:00000447 marine biome; feature: The site is in the outerpart of the Oslofjord; material: ENVO:00002010 seawater | collected 2014-06-20T10:00:00+00 | depth 1 m
GCGGCCTGGACGCTGGCAGGCGTGCCGTCGAACAGCGCCATGCTGTCGCGGGCGTCGTCGACATCGCTCATGCCGAGGATGACCGCATAATAAACCCCGAGATCGGTCTTGGTCTCGAGATATTGCGCATCCAGCGCCCGCTGCGCGATGGTCGCCGGAGTAGCGCGCGGTGTCCGTGCCCTCGCCGCCCGTGAGCGTGTCATTGCCCGGCCCCCCCGTCAGCGTGTCATCGCCGCCACCCCCCGACAGCTCATCCGCGCCGGTGGTCCCGGTCAGCGTGTCGGGACCGTTGCCACCCGCCTGTGAGAAATCCTCGAGCAGCTGCCCCGCACCCAGAAGCGCAAAATCGTCCAGTCCGGCTGTGTCCGACCCGTTGCGGTATTCGCCCCGGATCTCGATGGAGTCGAGATCGGCCAGCACCGCAGTGATCTCGGCATTGGTGGCGGCAAGACCGGTTGCGGGATCGAACCAGCCCCCGCTGGTGTCGAGCGCAATGGAATAGTCGGTCCAGTCGAGACCCGGCTGCGTATCTGCGGGCAGGTCGATCACCAGCTCGCGCCCATCCGTGGCAATGAGCTTGGCGTCGATATCGTCGAACTGGCTGCTCAGGCTGGTCTGGAACAGGGAATAGTTCAGCGACCCGCCGGAAAAGGACGTGTAGTCGCCCGAGAACGCCACCGGAGTCTTGAAGAACCAGACATCGCCCGTGGGCCTGTCGGAGGCGCGCAGATAGCCGTTGGTCTTGCCGCCCGTGGGCACCCAGACCGCGTCCTGACCGTCGGCGGTGATGCGCCAGCCATCCTCACCGGTGGCAAAGCCGTCGCGATAGGGCGCGGGCGTGCCTGCCCCGCCGCCGCCAGCCCCCGGGAGCGAGGTCAGCGTGACTTCGTCCAGCTGGGCCGAGTCCGGTCCCGTCCGGTATTCGCCCCGGATCTGGAGCGCCTGTACATTGCCCAGAACTGCCGCGATCTCGGCATCGGTGAGCACGGCATCGGTCACCAGGTCGAACCAGCCCGCCAATGCGGTCAGGCTGATGCTGTAATCGGTCCAGTCCTCACCGGGGTTCTCGTCGACCGGGAAATCAAACCCGATGGAGCGGTCGGCCCCCACGAGGATCACATCAACGCGGTCGAACTGGCTCGTCGCGCTGGACTGGCGGATGGAATAGTCCAGCGTGCCCCCCGCAAAGAGCGACAGATCGCCGGTAAAGGGCGCGCCGCCGACGAAATACCAGGTATCGCCCGACACGCGATCAAAGGCCTCGACATAGCCGCCATCTGCACCGCTCGGGGGAACATGGGTGAAATCGCGTGCATCGGCATTGGTGCTCCAGCCGCCGTCATTGGTGTTGAAATTTTCGGAGAGAATTGTGGGCATGAAACCAAATACCTTTTGACAATCAATTTGATACGATGGGGCATCATTTGGGGAACAATTCGGGTCTGTAAAGAGGATTTTGAACCGGCCTGCTCACATCTGTTCGAGCCCGTGTTTGAGTCCGGGCACCCGGTGGTCCCGAACACCCGGACAGGCCGCATAGACCTCGCGCGCCACTTGCCGTAACACCTTCGGCCAAGGATCAGAGGGTCAGGACGGCAGGAACAGATGGCGCAGGTTTTCTTCGATGTCAGCGACATCGTCACCTATATTCGCGAACACCGGTCCGTCAGCGGCATCCAGCGCGCCGCCGTGCGCATCATCGCGCAGGCGGTGCGGCTGCGTCGGGATGACGTGTTCCTGAGTTTTTACCATCCGGTCAAAAAAGCCTATCTCACCTGTCCCGCCACCGATCTGATCGACGCTCTGGGGACGTTCGACATCGAAGCCCTGGCCCCGGCGCTTGGGGTGCGGTCTTTGAAGGCCCCGGTTCCGGCGCAGTTCCTCGACCGCTACCGGGACCAACCGTACAAGCAGGCGGTGCATGTCGTACGGATGCGTCTGGCCGGCAGGCTGGGCAAACCCCGCTATTTCGACAAGCGTGGTCTGGATTTCGACCTCTGGCAAAAGCTCTACAGCCCGCGCAAGGCGATCAAGCCAGTGGCGTTGCGCCCCTTCGCCGATGCGGCCCAACCCGGCGACACGGTCTGCGGTCTGGGCGCCATCTGGGGGCGGGGCAAGGTCGAGAGCGCGTTTCGCAGCGCGCATGCGCGCGGTGTTCGGGTGGTCCTGCTGGTGCATGACCTCATCCCGATGAAACTGCCCGGACAGGCTGACCCGAAGGCCGCAAAAAGCTATCACAATTGGCTGGTGGGCTCGGCCGACTATGTCACCGGCTACCTGGCCAATTCCGAAGCCACCGCGCGGGATTTGCGAGAGTTCCTTTCCGAACAAGGGCTTGAGGGCAAGGTCCATGTCACGCCATTGGCGCAGGCGGGTGTTGGCGCCGCACTCGACGGCCCCCCTGCCCTCAGCCCCTTGGTGCATGAGGCCACGACCGTGCCCTATGTGCTCTGCGTCGGCACGATCGAGCCGCGCAAGAACCTCTGGCGGCTGGTGCAGGTCTGGGCACGGCTGGCACAGCGCAGCGACCTGGACCTGCCGCGCCTCGTGCTCGCGGGCAAACGCGGCTGGCTGACGAACGGGTTCCTCGCGATGCTGGAGCGCACCGGGGGTTTGGGCGGCTGGGTCATCTGGCTGGATGCGCCCAATGATGCCGAGCTTGACCACCTTTATCGCCATTGCCTCTTTACCGCGACGGTGAGCCTTTACGAAGGCTGGGGCCTGCCGATCGGCGAGGGGCTGAGCTACGGCAAGACCGGGGTGGTGTCGCAGACCTCGTCCATGCCCGAGGTGGGTGGCGACATGGTGGTCTATTGCGACCCTGCGTCGATGCAGAGCATGGAGGCCGCGGTTCTGCGCTGTCTGGATGTGTCGGACCGCGCAGCATTGGAGGCGCGGATCGCGCAGACCACGCTACGCAGCTGGGATGATGTGGGGCGGGACGTGATGGCCGCGCTGGAGGGGCCGTTCCCTTGCAGTACATGTTGAGCTCCGGGGAAATATCTGCGGGCTCCGTGTCTTGGTCACAGAAGGGCGGCGTGTGAGGTCAAGCCATGTGCTGCTCACCCAGAAGTTCGCTGAGGCGTTCTGGGTTGTTCGACAAAAGGCGTAGCGCCGTGTCAGCGGCCTTGCTTAACAAGACGTCTCCAGATTCGTACTTCTGAAACGCATTTGGTCCACCACCGATCAAGCGACCGGCCTCACGCTGCGAAAGCCCCAGCTTCTTACGCGCCGCTCGGACCTGGCCCGGAGTCATCACGCCGGCCTCGCGGGCTTTCATCGTGTTGATCGCGCGATCCGACACCTGCATGTCCTTGGCATTATGGATACCCTGATCCGCAGTAGGGTCGTCGGCTGGATACCAGCCTGGCAGCTCGATCGTTTCGTTTTGGGACCGAAAAGTGAATGTGACGGTGCGAATACCGCGAACGAGTGTTGCACCAGTCTCCGGATGCACCCTTGTTTTGTCGACAGCAGCCATCTCACCCCTCCTTGAAGGACGTGCAGGTAAACTCAGCGACGGTGTCCTGCACGAACTTGATGTAGATCTCGTAACCATCAGCTCGCCCGTGGTAGACATCCATCCAAACCCTGTGGTTCTGATACGTTGTCATAGACTTGTAGAAATCACGGCGCGTAAGGCCCTTGATGACGTCAATCATGTCGTCGCGGGTCATTCCCATCTCTGCCGCACCCCGTATGGCAGAGTTCGTGATCCCCATCGTTGAGCCAGCGGAAGACTGAATAGATCCAAGATCGTATGTTGGTTTCTTCTTCTCCATCAAATAGCACCATAATGGTGTATCTTCAAGAGGTCCAGCGCATCTGATCCCAAAGCCGTCGGCCCATGTGGCTCGATCAGACGTCCCGTCAGCTTCTTCCTGAATTGGGCACGAACCGTTGCGCCCAGCTTGCCCCATTCCCTGACGACTTCGGTCTTGAAGCGCTGCTCATAGGGCATTCCGATCAACCGGTACTTCGGCCATATCGCGACGCTCATCGGCAACAGCGTTCAACTCTGCATCTTCCAGACGGTCCAGCATCGCTTCGTATGCGGCCACAGGCACACAATAGAATGCAGCCCGGTTGCGGTTGAGGATCGCAATTGCATGCCCCTCTGCAGCCGCCAACATGCCCATCGGATCCCGCTTCAGCTCGGTCACACTGGCGGTTCTGTCGGCATAGATACGTTGGGGCATAACGGAGACTCCCTTTTTTCATGTCAAGAGCAATGCTTTTTAAAGCACTCTGTAATGATCTTCAAAGAAGTCGATCCATTCAGAGGAGCCCTACCACTCCCCCGCCTGCTGGGCCCGTTTCTTGCGAAACCCCGGGAAGGTCATTTGCGGATTTCGCACCCAGGGCCGCTCCGTTGCGCAATGCCTCGCAAGACTGGACGTCACCTTCGCTCGTAAAGTTAGGTGTCGCCTGGCAGCTGTCCGAAACATGTCCGAATGGTTGTGACGCCGGACATGCCCTCACCACCAGACCCGCCGATGGTCGGTGACCTCCAGAAACCGGTCCTTGAGCAGGCTCGCACCGTAGACATTCAGATGATCGCTGTCCCGCATCGTGAAAACTCCATCGACGGAGGGATGACAGGTCTCTTGGGCCTCCGGGCACAGGGTGTCGAATATGTGCAGAATCCGCAGGTTGTCATGCGCGTCGACCAAACTGTCCAGGGCGGTCTCGACCTCGGAAACCGGTTGGAGGATCCGGGCGCGTGGCACGGCGCAGGACTGTGCGTCCTCCCGGTTGCAGGCGCGGATGTCGGGAAAGCTGTAAGCGGGCGGTGGGCCGGAGACCACAACCTTGACCGACCGCTCGGCCATCTGGTCGATGAACGGCTTCAGAGAGGGGATCCAGGTGTTCAGCACGCCAGGCAACACGGATGCCGGCTCGGTGCGCGTCAGGTAGAGACGGCTGATCAGCACGATGTCACCGGGGCTCAGCTCCGGAAGCATCCGTTCGACCAGTGCCTGCCGCGAACTGGGCGTGTCTGTCTTTGGCGGTGGAAAAACCTGACCAACGGTTTCGACAAGATGAAACCCGATGCCACGCTCCTGGTGGAGCTGGACCAGAAGCCCCTGGAAATGCCCGGCATGGGAATCTCCCAGCGCCCAGATCGTCGGCGCATCGCTGCCCGGCTCGGGCGGGAAAGTGCATGTGTCGAACGTGTCCGCCTCGAGACGGCGACGGTCATCATCGACCACGCAGGTCGGATCGAAGGGCGCGCCGGATGGCAGGGGCAGGGTGTTGATTTCCAAGGCCAGCGCCGGGGGTGCGTCGGGGGGCGCGAAGGGACGGGCAAGTGAAAGCGTGACCGCGGCTCCGATCGCCAGGCCTGAGGTCAGCATCCCGGAGATCGCAACGCGCCCGCGCCCCGACGACCATGTGCTGTGCCGCAACGGCTGTTCGACAAGGTGATAGGACAGCATGGACAGACCGAACAAGAGCGCGATCAAGATTGCAGGGTGTGTCCAGACCGCGTCGGGGGACAGCCGTTCGAACACCAGGAGCGGCCAATGCCAGAGGTAAAGCGTGTAGGACAAGCGCCCCAGATAGGTCGCCAGAGCATTGTCGAGCAGCCGGGACCGGTCCGGAGCGGCGATCAGCAGCACGGCGAGACCGACAACCAGGGTGGTCAGCACCCGTGGATCGGGGAATGCCAGCGCCATCGCCGCCAGAAGTCCGAGCAGGATCAGGCCCTGCCATCCGATCCAGCGGCGGGCCAGCGGTGCTGCGGTGCCCCGGGATGTCAGGACAAGCGCCAGCATCACCCCTGCTCCCAATTCCCAGAACCGGGTATGCAGCAGGTAGAACGAGGCGACGGGCTGCGTGGCGCGCAGGGCAAGGAAGGCCGCAAAGGACAAGACCGACAAAACACCGATGGCCCAGAGCAGCCGACCCGGTGGTGCCCGCAGCAGGACCCAGGCGAGCGCGGGCAAGAGCAGGTAGAACTGCTCTTCGATGCCAAGCGACCACATATGGGTAAAGGCATTGAAGCCGGTGTCGGTGGCGAAATAATCGAGTTGCTGAAAATAGAGCTGGATGTTGGCCGCACCGATCAGCCCGGCCAATCCGGTCCAGAGCGAGGTCGCAGGATCGGGGTCGATCACCAGGAGGACGACGGAGGACAGCGCCACGCAGAGGATCAGCCCCGGCATGAGCCGTTTGATGCGCCGCGTGTAAAAGCCTCGCAGAAAGCCGCCGAAGGGCTGGGAGGCGTTGCCCATCAGGGACAGCGCGATCACGTAGCCCGAGATGACGAAGAACACGTCGACCCCCAGGAACCCTGAGGACAAGGCCGTCGGATCGGCATGGTTGACGATCACGGCGAGCACGGCAAAGGCCCGCAGGCCGTCGATGTCCTGGCGGTAGATATTCATGGGATGTGTTGGAGTGCTTGGTCGGAGTTGGGTGTGCACCCGCTCTACGCGAGAGCGCTGCGTGTCACAACACGGTGAGCGGGAAAGTGCCGCAAGGTCAGCCTGTCATTTCAGCAAGAGTCGCTGATCGGAAGGTAGCAGGAAATAGAGGCGCTTTCTTCCGCTTCTTATCACTGCGCCATCACGGCAGGATTTCGGTCTGAGCACTCCTGTGCAGTCGGAGGTCAAGGCTCCCCGCGCTGCTGGGCCCATTTCTTGCAGAACCCCAGGAACGCCATTTCCGGATTGCGCGGCGTGCTGCTGGCCCAGGCGCGCCATTCGGCCTCGATGACATGCACGTCCCAGCCGGGGGCTGCGGCGCGGGCCATGTCGTAGACCTCCGGGTCGAGTGCCGGGATCTCGACCGCGTCGGAGCGGTCGTCGCCCACGGTGCCGCGGGAGCGGGCGATGAGCTGGTCCTTCACGTCATCGATGCGGATCTCGTAATCCGGCATGTGCCTGTATTCTTCATCCTCCTTGGCGATGGCCAGGACGAGGCGGCGGAATTCGCGCAAGGTTGAGCCTGATCCGCATTTCTTCTGCAGCACCGCCATGGACACGCGCCATTCCTTCTGGCGGCCGCAATGCTTGCGCGCCAGCTCGTAGATGCGCCGCTCGAGCGGTTTGCGCAGGCGGAAATACTCGCGGCTGAGCGTCAGCACCTCCTGCGCGCGGATCGCGTTGAACACCCAGTCCGAAAGCTTGACCTCGACCTCCTGCATCCGTCCGTCGCGGGTTTCGCGCACGATGCGGGCGCGTTCGATGAGGCCGAAGGTCTCGAAGATTTCCTTGCCGCCCGTCGTGATGTTGGTGGAGATGCGCGTGCCTGCGAGACGCTCCATCGCAGCCTTCAGCAGGTTGTAGCCGCGCCCGGTGGTCATGCGGTTGGTGGCCTTGAGCAGATCGGCGGCCTGAAAGCGGATCACCTGCTGGGGTTCGCGGCCTTCGTTCATGCCCTTGATGAGCGCGGAGATGCAGTAGATCAGGATGTCCCGGTCATGCACGGTGGCCAGCCCGTCGACCGAGGGCTTGATGTCGATGGTGACGCCGTTGTGCTCGTAGCGGCGGGGCCGTGTGTCGGGTTTGGTCGAGAGCGAGAAGATCGGGTGCTCCATCGACCCCATGTCCCCCTTGGGGGCGGCATCGAGGATGTCGCAGACAAAGAAATCCCCCTGCGGATGGCGGTCCGGCAGCAGCGGATAGGCGGTTGGCCCGGTGGACATGGCACGCTCCTCAACGACACTTCACACACAGAGCACCGTACAACGACATTTCACACACGCCAAGACCGAAACGACATTTCACACACGGTGCCTTCGACACTTCACACACGCTTCATCCCGAAAACACGAGTCGCCTCAAGGGGTTATCCACAGGCTTTCAGGCGGGACCTCAGCTTGATTCGGGAATCACCACTCTACACACGGTGAATCACCACTTTACACACGCAGAATCACCACTTTACACACAGGGGGTGTCTGGAAGTGATTGAAGTTGCTGGGGAAAAGCGGCCTCAAAGAAGGCTTAACACGAGTCTAACACTTATCAACACTCAGGAGGGCTAACGGAATGCTGCCAAAGGGCAGTGAACAGACGGGTGCCGTTCGGCCTTTTTGCCGTGAAGGAAAGACGGCGCATCTTGCGGGCAAGGCCCTGATGAACAGAGGTTTTTCCGGGTGTTGCCCTTGGCGCCCGGCCGGAGACTTGCCGGCCAGGTCACGCGCATGGTCTTCGTATCAGCCCTGATCGTTGTTGTCCGACAGGGTGATCACGGTTTCCGCGGTGAACATGCGTCCCTGGATGAAGTCGCCGTCGGTCTGGCCGCTGACGCTCACGCGGTCGCCGACATCCACCTTCTGGTAGCCCGTGTCGTCGAGCGGATTGTAGGTGAGCTCGTCGGTCTCGACCGTCGTTTCCGTTCCGCCCACCGACAGGGTGAACGCCTCGTCCTCGGGAGAGACCGCGGTGACGGTGCCGCGCATCGTCGTCAGGCCGCTGACCACCGGCTTGGTCACGGTCCAGGGATGGGTCCATTCGACCCCGCCCTCTTCGTCGGCGGCGCTGGCATAGAAATAGGTGTTCAGACTGTCGACATAGACGCTGCTGGCCTCGATGGTGCGGGCCTCGTAGAAGTCGTTGTCGATCCGGCCGTAGACGGTCACGTCATCGCCGTCCAGCAGGCCGTAGGCATCGCCGTAAGTGTCCCAGTCATCCATCTCCACCGTGATGACCCCGTCGCCGTAATCCAGCATGAAGGCAGAGGCCGTGGGTGCCGCGACGGTGCCGCTGATGCTGATCCATGCATCGTCGGCCCGGGCATAGGGATCCTGTGCAGCCACCGGCCCGCTGACAAGTGCGATGGCTGTCATCGTGCAGGCTATGACTTTGGGTTTGCAGGTCATGATCTTCTCCTCGGTTTGAGTGGGCTGCGCGCGGCAGCAACGGATGGGAAACGCGGAAATTTCGCGCGTGTTCCACGTCATGTCCCGTCAGGAGCAGGTGCGGGCGGGTCTCAAAGGCCCGGATTTTACCGGGAGCGGTCCCAAAATCGGGACAGTGGCTGCGCCGTCTAGGGCGACATCCGCTTCTTGAGCGCGGCATCATAGAGCGGCGTCTTGTGAGGCGCCCTGGCGAGGGTCTCTCTGACACGGCGGGCATGGAGCGATTGTGCTGCGTCCTCGGGAAAGTGCTCTGCGATTTCCGCGATGCCTTGCGCATAGAGCGTGGGCGTGTGGCGGGCCTCAAGCCGGGCGCGGCCGGTCTGGCCGAGGGTGGCGCCGAGGGAGCGGTCGGCATTCACGCGACGGACCAGATCCTGCAGGGCGGCTGTCTCCCCCTCGAGGGGGATCTTGAACACGGTGTCGTCGGGCAAGGAGCCATACCAGCCCAGGTCTGTGACCACGGCTGCGGCAGAGGCGTTCCAGATGCGCAGCTGACTGCCCGAGGCCTCGCCCATGGTGGGATAGCGCAGGTTGAACACGAGATGTGCCTCGGCAAGGGCCGCATCAAGCTCGGGTTCGGGCACGAAACCATGCACGGTGACACGGGATTCCAGCCCGAAACGTTCGAGCTTTTCGCTCAGCAGCGCGCGGTCCCAGACATTGCCCATGATGTCGAGGCGGAAGTCGATCTCGTCCCTGAGCGGCCCCAGCGCCTCCAGCACCTCCCAGAGGCGGCGGTTGGGGCCGATATGGCCGAACTGCACCAGCCTGAGCGGCCCGTCCTGCGCGCGCTTGTCCGACGGGGCTCTGGTCGAGGGGCGGAACGGCAGGTCGAGCTGGTAGGAGGGCACGATGCCCGTCGTCTTGACTGCCTCAAAAGCGGCCGGTGTGTGCGAGAGAACGGCGACGGCCCGGTCGAGGGCGAGGTGAAAGCCGGGATAGGTTTCCGACAGCACATTGGCCCCCAAGCGGTGGTTCAGCATATCCTGTGCGGCAGCCAGCCCCGCCTCACCATGCCAGCGCAGCATTTCGGCCTCGTAGGTGTCGCGCGGGAAGCCCGCGAAACGCAGGGCGTCGTGCAGCATCTCCTGGATGGCCAGATCATGCAGCACGATCACCGAGGGCACCCGGCGGGCCAGTTGCAGCAGCCCGGAATGGAAGACCCAGGAATTGCCGATATGGATGAAGATCGCATCCGGCCCGTCGCCATGGCCGGAGCGCGCGAAATCGCGCGGCAGGGTGCGGTGCGGGTCGATCCTGCGCACCGGGCAGATCGCGTCCACCGCCCGGTCCCAGTGGCGGGCATCGGTCCAGACGGTCAGATCGGTGGCAGCGGCCAGTTCCGGCAGGATGCGGTAGGTGTAATGGGCGATGTCGGTATTGGCCTCGGGGATGGGCGAGACCCAGTGAACCTTGGGCTTCCTGCCGGGTTTCATGACGCCTCCCCCGGCAGCGGAGTGGAGCGGGCGACGCGCAGGAACGCCTCCTGCGAGCAGGGCAGCGAGAGTGTCGCGGCGCGACCCGAGCCGGTCATGACACCGACCCCCGCCTGGTAGAGATGCAGGCGCAGACGGCCTTGCGCTTCGGTGCCTTGCGGGTCGAGCCGCAGGGCGATCTCGCCGCTCGTGCCGGGCGCAATGGGGGCGGTGATGGGCTGCATCAGGTGCTGGTGGCGCAGATTGCCGTCCGCGTCGATCCATTCGGCCAGCACGCAGGTGGCCTGATCGCCGGACACGGCCCACCATTGCGGAGAGCGGTTGTGAACAGCGATGCGGGTGAGGCCGGTGGTGTCTTCGACGGAAGCGACGGACAGCGCACCTGCCATGCGGGTCGGGTCGCCATGGTAGAAGCGTTTCGGCAGGCCGGTGGCGCGGCCCGCCTTCTCCGCGAGGTAGAAAATGGTTTCTCCCCGTAAGGAGAGGTCGTCCTCGCGGTCCACCAGAAGCTCGGCCGTGCGGGGATCGACCTTGCGGTCATAGACGTCGATCGTGCGCAGCGATACGGTCTGGAACCCCGCCGCCTGCCCCAGTTCGGGCAACTCTTGGGGCGCGTATTCGCGGTTGTGACGCCCGTAGACGCCACCCGAGGGCACGAAGATGCCGAAGGAATAGGGGGCTGTGCCGTTCAGCATCTTGTTCACGCCGCGATGGCTGACGACGTTCGGTGTGGTGAGCAGGATGTGCCCGCCGGGTTTGAGCACCCGTGCAGCCTCGGAAAAGAAGAAATACGGGTCGAGGGCCAGGTGTTCGAGGATCTCCATCCCCGTGACCAGATCGAAGCTGTTGTCCGGGTACGGCCACGGATCGCGTTCGGAATTGGCGGCCTCGAGCCGGATGTCGAAGTGCGGCAGGTCGCTGTTCCCGACGGTTCGGACACTCTGAACGTACGGATCGGGGCCTTCCCAGAGGCCGGCCATCTGTACGCCCGGAAAACGGTTCGCCAGCAGCGCCTGAAACACCAGAGGCGGGAAGACACCCACATCGAGGGCAGAGGTGACAGGAATGCCGTCCAGCGCTCGCAGCGTGGTCATGTAGCGCGTCCAGTGCGTGCCGAGATAGCTGGCCAGCCCCGCATCAATGGGCGGGGCATCGTCGCCCAGCAGAGCGGGCAGTTCGTCGAAGGCGTAGGCCGAGAGCACCTCCTCGATGCTGGCAAAGGGCAGCCCCTCTGGCGGCTCCGGGGGCGCGATGGCCGCTTTGAGGGTCTGGACCGCCTGATCCTGCGGCGACAGCTCTGGGGGGGCCTCTGTGGCGCTCTCCGGGGCCACTGTGTCCCCCTGCCCCGCGCCGCCCGTCACCGAGATCGGATGTACGGCCTGATCAGAGCGCCCGGCCAGGGTCTCGACCACGTGCTCCCAGGTGATCTGCATGTCCGTGTAGCGCGCCAGACCCGCCTGCCCCATGCGTTCGGCCAAGGCGGGATCGGACATGAGTTCCTCGAAGGCCTGACCGAGATCGGCGGGCTTGGGCGCGGTGATGCGGCCCTCGGCGCGATCGGTGATGAATTCCAGAGGTCCACCGGCGTCCGAGACGGTGATCACCGGACGCGCGGCCAGCATCGCCTCGAGGGTGATGTAGCCGTAATCCTCGTCCTGCGGCACGAAGACCACCGCGCGCGCCTCGGCGTAATGGCGCAACAGGGTGGCGTCATCGACCCGGCCCAGCCATGTCACCCGGTTGGCCACGCCAAGATCCAGCGCGAGCGCGTGCAGGTCCTGCTGGTAGCCGGGGTTTTCCGCGACACCGGCGATCACCAGCTTGATCTTCGAGCGGGTGGCAGCCAGCCCGCGCAGGATCAGCTCCAGCCGTTTGGAGGGGTTGATGCGGCCGGGTGCAAACAGGTAGTCGCCATACTCGCCTTGCCAGAGCGCCTCGGCATTGGGCGGCGGGTGGTAGAGCGGTGTCGCCTCCAGATCGAGATACTGGCTCAGGCGCTTGGCCACATTGCCGGAATTGGCATAGAGCGGATGCGGGCTGGCGGTGAAGGCGGCGCGGTCCTCGGCATGGATGAGCGCGCGCAGCGCGTCGCCATCGGGGTCATGCATCAGATCGGCATCGCCCGCGGCCCAGAGGTCATAAGCGGCGCGATGCTGGTGGATGATCCAGAAGAGCTTGTTGGGATGGTTGGCGAGCCAGGCCGGGAACTTGAGCCCGATGGCCAGATCCACCGGCACACCTTCGAATTCCGAGATGTCGTGCATGCGCGCGGCCAGGATGTGATCGGCCAGCACCTCGCCGGGATACCATTTGAAGGGCAGCGTGATCTCGGTCGCCTCGTGGCCATAGGCGTTGAGGGCCGAGACTAGATTGGCGGCGTGGCGTTCTGCCCCGCCCTGCACGAAGGGAACCTGCGTGCGAAGGACACCGATGCGCATGGGCTTACTCCTCGTCCTTGGGTGCAGGCTTGGTGCCCAGCACCGCGAGGTCCTGCGGACCAAAGAGCAGGAAGGCCAGTTCGTCGTTGAAATCGGGCGTGTCGAGGAATTCCTTGAACCGCGCATGGGGGTTGAGGGCGCGCACTTCGACGGGGTCGAAGCCTGCGGTGTCGTAGAGCACCGTCAGCACCTGTTCGGGCATCGGTTTGAGGTGCGTGGGATCGGTGTGAAATGTCGTCGCCCCAACCAGCACGTTGCGGGTGTGTGGGGTCTCGAAGAGCAATATCCCGCCCGGTGCCAGCACGCGCAGCGCCTCGCGGGCGATCCAGGCGACAGCGTCAAAGGGCAGATGTTCGACAAGGTGATGCGCGGAGATCATCGCAAGGCTATTGTCCTCCATTTCGGCCAGCGCTTTGAGCGCATCGCCCAGACGCACGTCGAGCCCCTGCTCTTTTGCCGCCTCGATCTGCACCGCGTTGGTGTCGACGCCAAAGCCCGCGATCCCGGCGCGCTTGAGAAGTCCCAGCCATTCGCCCCGGCCGCAGCCGATATCCATGACGGGCTTGCCGCCGCTGCGCATCACCGCCGCCTCGACATCGGGCAGGTAGATCCGCAGCCGGTCCGCGATCTCTTCGACCGAGCCGCGATACCGGTTTTCCAGCCGGTGGTAGAAGCTGTCCTTGAAGGCCTCAAAACCCTCGGAGGCGGGCAGGTCGATCTGCGATGTCGGGGGGGGAAGATCCTCTGATGCGATACCGGTCCGTTGCCCGATCATATCGACCCGGCGTGAGAGATCCGCAAAGACCCGCGCCATCAGCGATGTTTCGGCTCTGAGTGTCTCCTGCAAAAGCGCGCGTTTGTTGCGGAATTCGTGCACAAGACTGTCGGTCAGCACATGATGCTGATCGAGCCGTTGCTGCAGAAGGGCAATGTCGTCGAGCAGTTTCGAACCCATTGCACCCGTGTCCTGGAGCATGTTTCGGAGTTCGGAAATTTTGCGCTCGCTCTCTCCTGAACTGTGCCAAATCTCGCGTATGTCGTCGCCGAAGCGCCCGAGCTCGCTTTCGATATCGTCCATGCGCAGCTCGGCACGGGCGATGCGTTTCCGTCCATCCTTGGCCATGTGTTCGGTGCGCCCAAGCTTGAAGATGGCCGAGACATAGCGCTCAATGCGTTTGATCGGGGTGAGTTTGCGACGGCTGGTCATGGTCCTGGATCCTGCTGGTGCGGCGGCTGAGGCGGGTTGTTCGGGTTTGCTGGTGCTGGTCAGGAGGGCGGTGATGCTGGCCAGCTTGCTGGTCCTGGTGGGGTCGGGCGCGGTGGCAGGGGCCGTCAGCTTGGGGGGTGCAGCAAGACGGTCTTCCGCCGAGGGCCTGTGCCGGGTCAGCCCGCTTGCGGATCCGGTTGGATGATCCTGTGTCATGAACGGTGCCCTGCCCTCTGCTTTTGCCTCAACAAGTCTTGCTCATCCTGCCGCATGATCCTCGGCGCGCATGGCGGTTGTGCCATCGCGCATCCCGCGGAGCCTTTCAAGCCGATCTTGACCACGAACGGCCTGGGTTGCGAGGCAGTTCGCCGCGACATCACTGGTCGTTTTGCGCCTTGTAGAAGGCCCATGCCTCTTCGATGATCACACCCTGCTGCACGCCGCGAAAGCGTGCCTCTGCTGCGATTTCCCTTGCGACATCCGGCATCACCTTTGCGTGGACCTGTCCGGTGCGGGGACTGGGTTTGCGACCTCTTCGCTTTTGTGGGCTGCGATCGACGAAGCCGTGTTTCTCGGCGGCGTCGTCAGTTCGGGCGACGGTTTCGGCACTTGTGTCTTTTGGCTTTGAACGCAGCTTTCCGGGGTTGAGAGAGATCCCGAACGGGTTCTTGTCGGACATGGATTAGCCCTCCTCTGCGAGACGTTTGTAGACCTGCATGGCGAAGGCACGGGCATTGTCGCGGGCGCCCTGCATGTTGCCTTGTGCGGGCATCGAGTAGAGATCCCCTCCAAAGGCGAAGAGTCCGGAAAAGGCGGCACGCTCCATCAGCGGTGGGTCGATCACGTCAACGCCCTGTTCGCGCAGCGATGCCTCGATGCCCTTGTGCTGCTTTGAGACGATGGCCTTGGTCATGGTGAAGACCACGGCATGGGGGATTGTCCTGTCGAGTGCTTCTTCTTCCTCGGCGATGAGTTGCAGGGCCCGTGCTCCGATGGTGGCATCGAGCGTGGTGGCGCGCATCGGGGTCAGCACAAGATCGGCCTGGCTGATGGCGCGGCTCACGAGCCGCGAGGCCACACCTTCCAGATCGACGACGACGATCTGTCCATCCTGGTCGTTGGATTTGATCGTACGCACGATGTCGGCTTCGGTGATGTTCGATAAAACGGTTATATTTTGCGGGAGATCTGACTGCCCAGCCCAGAGGGACAGGGACCTGTTCGGGTCGCAATCGAGCATCGTGACGGGGACGCCCTCATGCGCGAGCTCAGTGGCCAGGAGCACTGCGGTCGTTGATTTTCCTGCGCCTCCCTTGGGAGAGGCCACGACGATGGTTGGCATGGAGGGCTCCTCTTGGTTATCTGGTATTGTTGGTTACCGGATTTGTATGTTTATCGAATTTTATGGGAAATTTGGTTTGTTTGTAAATCCGGTAAATTTTTAAACCCGATGAAAATTAATATCCGGTATAATTATAGTAAATTACCGGATAATCAAAGATATCGGATATTATGAGATATCCGATAAAATAATAAACCTGATTTTATGAAAAATCCCATAAATTGTTTAACCCAATAATTAGCACAACCGGATTATTCTATTAATCAGATAAAAATACTAACCGGATAATTTCGTGAACCGATTCACGTATGATCGTTGCTGTGTGTGACTCCAGCTTGCTGCGTCACGACCGCTGCGGCGGCGCATTTTCGTCGTGCCAACCGACCC
>OBPS01000057.1_pt1 | contig 15670 bp, 13 predicted proteins | sample 1534661 | NCBI WGS metagenome assembly OBPS01 (sample SAMEA3275493, study PRJEB22092) | marine metagenome | biome: ENVO:00000447 marine biome; feature: The site is in the outerpart of the Oslofjord; material: ENVO:00002010 seawater | collected 2014-06-20T10:00:00+00 | depth 1 m
AGCAGTATGACCGCGTCCAGGAGACACTGGTCGCCGGACACCGGCTGCGCGCGCCAATGATGGCCGTGCACACCGTCGCCGCCGGGGGCGGTTCGATCCTGACCTTTGACGGCGAACGCGCCCGTGTCGGACCGGACAGTGCCGGTGCCATGCCGGGTCCGGCCGGCTATGGCCGCGGCGGACCGGCGGCGGTGACCGACGCCAATATCGTCCTCGGCCGGGTCCAGCCCGACTGGTTCCCGCATGTCTTCGGCGAAAGCTCGGACCAGCCGCTGGATGTCGCCGCCTCGCGCGCCGCCCTGAGCGATCTCGCTGACGCCATGGGTCTGGACAGCGCCGAGGCTGCCGCCGAGGGCTTCCTCGCGGTCGCCATCGAGAGCATGGCGCAGGCGATCAAGCAGATCTCGATCGGCCAGGGCGTCAATCCGTCCGGCTATGCGCTGTCCGCCTTTGGCGGCGCCGGTGCCCAGCACGCCTGCCGCGTCGCCGATGCGCTCGGCATGACGACGGTCCTGATCCACCCCTATGGCGGGCTCCTGTCCGCCCTGGGGATCGGCCTCGCGGAGATTCGCGAGACCCGCATGGCGGCGGTCGAGGCCGCGTTCGAGCCTGGCTATGACACGGCCTGCAAGCTGGCCGAACGGCTGGCGCAGGAGGCGCGTGACGCGCTCGCCGACCAGGACCTGCCGCGCGAGGCGATCCGGGTCAGCCGCGAATGGCGACTGAAGGTCGCCGGCTCCGACACCTCGATCCCGGTGTCCGAGGGTACCTCCGCGCAAATGGAGGAAGCCTTCAGCGCCGCACATCGGCGCCTGTTCGGCTTCATGCCCGATGGCGGACTGATCATCGAATCGGTGACCGCCGAGGCCGAGTGCGCCCCGCCCGGCTCCGGCGACTGGAGCATCGAGATGCCGGCCCCGACCCGGGGCGCGCCGCGGCCGAGTGAGACCGCTGCAATGTTTGATGGCGGGCAATGGCACGACGTTCCGGTCTCGACCCTCGACCAGTTCGGTCCGGGTAGTCGGCAGGACGGACCGGCCCTGATCATGGATCCCAATGCAACCATCGTGGTTGATCGCGGCTGGGCGGCAAGCCGGCTGGATGACGGCACGCTGTGCCTGAAACGGGCCGTCGCCGCGGACGGCACCGGCGGCGGCACCGAGCTCGACCCGATCCGGCTGGAACTCTTCAACAAGCGTTTCATGTCGGTCGCCGAGCAGATGGGCGTCGCCCTCGAGCGCACCGCCCACTCGGTCAATATCAAGGAGCGGCTCGACTTTTCCTGCGCCGTGTTTGACGCCCAGGGCGGGCTGGTCGCCAATGCCCCGCACATGCCGGTCCATCTCGGTTCGATGTCAGCCTCGGTCCGCGCTGCCGCCGACGCCCATCCCGATCTCGGACCCGGCGACGCGGTGGCGGTCAACGCGCCCTATGACGGCGGCACCCACCTGCCCGACATCACCCTGGTGACACCGGTCCATGACCCCGAGACCGGCGAGCGCATCTTCTATGTCGCGGCGCGCGGCCACCATGCCGATGTCGGTGGAATCGCACCGGGTTCGATGCCCCCCTTCTCGACCTCGATCGACGAGGAAGGCGTGCAGTTCCGCAATGTGAAGGTGATGGAGAAAGGCCGCTTCCTCGACGAGGTCGTCACCGGCGTGCTGACGTCGGGCACGCATCCGGCGCGCAAGCCGTCGCAGAATATCGCCGACATGAAGGCCCAGCTGGCCGCCTGCGCCAAGGGCGCGGACGAGCTGCACCGGCTGGTCGCGGACAACGGGCTAGCGGTCGTGAAAGCCTATATGGGCCACGTCCAGGACAATGCCGAGCGCGCCGTGCGCCGGGTCATCGACGCCCTGTCGGACGGCTCACACACGGTCAAGCTGGATGATGGTGCCGAGATCTGCGTCGCCATCCGGGTCGATCGCGAGGCCCGCTCGGCGGTTGTCGACTTTACCGGGACGGCGCCCCAGCGCCCCAGCAATTTCAACGCCCCGGCCTCGGTCGCCCGGGCGGCGGTGCTGTATGTCTTCCGCTGCCTGGTGGGCGATGCCATCCCGCTCAATGAGGGCTGCCTCAAACCGATCGAGCTGATCCTGCCCGAGGGCTGCCTGCTCAACCCGCAATCCCCCGCCGCCGTGGTGGCCGGCAATGTCGAGACCAGCCAGCTGGTCGTTGATGCGCTGTTCGGGGCGACCGGGCGGCTGGCGGCCAGCCAGGGCACGATGAACAATCTCACTTTCGGCAATGACCGGCATCAGTATTACGAGACCATCTGCGGCGGCTCCGGGGCCGGGATTGATGCCGACGGTGAGACCTTCGCCGGGACCAGCGCCATCCATACCCACATGACCAATTCACGGATGACCGATCCGGAAGTCCTCGAGCGGCGTTTCCCGGTTCGGGTCGAGCACCACCGGATCCGACCGGATTCCGGCGGCGCCGGCGCGGCGCCCGGCGGCGATGGCTCGATCCGGCGGATGACCTTCCTCGAAGGCATGGAGGTCGCCCTGCTCTCCTCGCGGCGCATCGAGCACCCGTTCGGACTGGCCGGTGGTGCCGAGGCGGCAAGCGGAGCGCAGCGCCACATCAGGTCGGACGGCACCGTCGAGGCCCTGCCCGGCCTGTTCCGGATCGATGTCGAACCCGGCGAGGCGGTCGAGATCGAGACGCCGGGCGGTGGCGGCTACGGCAAGGCCTGACGTCAAGCCGGACGGCTCGAGCTGACGCTCCACCATGACCCGGGAGGTCATGGTTTTGCCTACCGGGCCGTGGCAGGCTGTCGCCATGACCGATCCGATCCCGCTCCGACCGCGCGCCGCAACATCAGCCTCCGCCTTCGGAGACCTGCTGCGCGACTGGCGCCAGCGCCGCCGCTACAGCCAGCTGGCCCTCTCGCTGACAGCCGATGTTTCGGCCCGCCATCTCAGCTTTCTGGAGAGCGGCCGGTCGCAGCCGAGCCGCGCCATGGTGCTGCAACTGGCCGAATGCCTCGACATGCCGTTCGAGGCCCGCAACGCCATGCTGACGGCGGCCGGCTTCGCCTCGCTCTATGAGCGCACGCCCCTCGGCGCCGAGCATCTGGAACCGATCCGCGAGGCCCTGACCCGGATGATGCACGCCCACAGCCCGGCCCCGTCGCTGATCTTCGACACCTATTGGCGGGTCGTGGATGCCAATCCGGCCGGGGCGCTCTTGATGGGCGGGACCTGGGAGCCGGGCATGTGTCTGGTCGACCGGCTGGTGGACGACGCGGCGCTGCGGGCACCGATCCTGAACTGGCCGGATGTCGCGGCGGTGCTGATGAACCGGCTGCGCTCGGAGTCGCGGCAGGCGGGAGGAGACAGCCAGCTCGAGGCCCTTGCCGACAAGCTGGCACCGCACGCCGCAGATCCGCTCGCACTGAGCGCACATGGCGCGATCATGACGCTGCGCTATGCCACCCCGCACGGCGAGCTCGCACTCTTCACGATGGTGGCCGAACTCAGCTCGGCCCGGGACCTGACCCTGCGCGATCTCCGGCTCGAGATCTTCTTTCCGGCCGATGCCGAAAGCCGCGCGCTGCTGGGAAAACTGGCGCCCGTCAAAGATTAAGCTTCGGAAAGATTTGATCCGAAACCGGACGGGTGCCGTACCCACGGCTGTCACATGCATGAGACGACCTTTTCAGTGAGACGGCGGTGGCCACCGCCAGACCTCACCCCAAAACGAACAAGGGAGCGCACACATGCGTCTCGTCTCTATCGCTGCCCTGACGGCAGCCCTGATCTCTGCTCCGGCCCTCGCAACCGATGCGGCCAGCATGAAAATGGACCATCATGGTGGCGGACACAGCGCCATGGCCCAGGCCGACATCGTTGATACGGCTGTCGCCGCCGGCCAGTTCAACACACTGGTTGCCGCTGTCCAGGCCGCCGGCCTCGTCGACACGCTGAAGAGCGACGGCCCGTTCACGGTCTTCGCCCCGGTTGATGCCGCCTTTGAAGGCCTGCCGGCCGGCGAAGTCGAGCGCCTGCTGATGCCGGAAAACCGTGCCGAGCTGGCTGGTCTCCTGACCTACCACGTCGTCGCGGGTGCCATCACCTCGGACCAGCTGGCCGGTCAGATCCTGTCGGTTGAAACGGTTGAAGGTTCGACCGTCCTGATCGATGCGACCGACGGTGTGCGCGTGGGCAATGCCCAGGTCATCCAGGCCGACATCGAAACCTCGAACGGCATCATCCATGTCGTCGACCGGGTCATCATCCCGAACGGCTGATCCCGACACTGTTGATCGGGCAGGCCCACGGGCCTGCCCGCATCACCATCCAGGCCTGACCTAGATGATCTCATCTTCATCGAAGAGCGGATCATTGCTCAGCGCCTCGCCGAGCTGAACCATCGGTTCCTCGTTCCGGCGCTTGATGATCTCGGCAATATGCACGACGGCATCGCCCTCATTGACGATGGGCAGAACGGTCCGGCCGATGATCAACCCGTCACACGGTGCGGTAATCTCGACTTCCGTGGTCCCCAGCGGATCGCTCAGTGTGGCGATCAGCGTGCCCTCCTCGACATGCTCGCCGCAATCGCGGTGCATGCGCAGGACGCCGCCCATCGGCGCCCGTGCCCAGCTCGACTTGTTGCCGATCTCCGAACGCAGTGTCGCCTTCAGGCGCTTGTCGGCCCGCAGCATGCCCAGCTTGCCGAGCACGCGCAGAATACCCTTTACCCCCATGCGCAGCGCCGTTTCGTCAAAGCGCAGCGCCTCGCCACTTTCATAGACAATCACCGGAATGCCGCGTTCCTGGGCGGCTTCGCGCAGTGAGCCTTCGCGCAAGGACGAGTGCACGATCACCGGCGCTGCGAACTCCAGCGCCAGTTCCAGCGCCTGCGGCACTTTCGTGTCGACGCGGATTTGCGGCAGATTGGTGCGGTTGACCGCGGCCGAGTGGAGATCGATGCCGGCCTCGCAGCGCTCGACGACCTCGGTCATGAAGATATCGGCAAGCCGCGCCGCCAGCGAGCCGGTCGGCGCGCCCGGGAAGGAGCGGTTGAGGTCGCGGCGGTCGGGCAGATAGCGCGAATGCGTGATGAAGCCGTAGGTATTGACCACCGGTACACAGATCAATGTCCCCGCGATCGACCGCATCTGCGGCGTCCGGATGACCCGGCGGATCATCTCGACGCCGATGATCTCATCGCCGTGGATGGCCGCCGACAGGAAGACGACCGGTCCCGGGCGCTTGCCATTCAGCACCTGCACGGACAGCGACATCGGCGTGTGATCCGACAGCACGGAAACCGGAATCTGGACGATCTTGGTCGTTCCGGGCGCGACGGTCTCGCCCGCTATTTCAAACGCTTGTCGACTCATCCGGTGCCGCGGGTCTTCGTCTTGCCCATCACGGCATTCTTTTCCATGAAATCGATGATCTTGTCGGCGACATCGACGCCGGTGGCGTTCTCGATGCCTTCCAGGCCGGGCGAGGAATTCACTTCCATGATCAGCGGACCGTGATTGCCCCGCAGCAGGTCGACGCCGGCCACATTGAGCCCCATCACCTTGGCCGCGCGAACCGCGGTGGAGCGCTCTTCCGGGGTCAGCTTGATCTTGGAGGCCGAGCCACCACGGTGCAGGTTGGAGCGGAAATCGCCCTCGGCACCCTGTCGCTTCATCGCCGCAACAACCTTGCCGCCCACAACGATGGTGCGGATATCGGCCCCGCCGGCTTCCTTGATGAATTCCTGGACCAGGATGTTCACCTTGGCACCGCGGAAGGCCTCGATCACGGACTTGGCCGAGCGACGGGTCTCCGCCAGCACGACGCCGACGCCCTGGGTGCCCTCGAGCAGCTTGATCACCACCGGCTCACCGCCGGCGATGTCGAGCACGTCATCGGTCATCGAGGTATCGTGGGCGAAAGCCGTCACCGGCAGGCCCAGACCGGCGCGCGAGAGGAGCTGCAAGGAGCGAAGCTTGTCACGGGAGCGGCCGATGGCCACGGACTCGTTGACGCCCCAGACGCCCATCATCTCGAACTGGCGCACCACGGCCATGCCGTAATTGGTGATCGAGGCCCCGATACGCGGGATGATCGCGTCATAACCGGTCAGGATACGGCCCTGATAGCGCACTTCCGGCCGGTGCGAGGTGATGTTCATGTACATCTTGAGCGTATCATAGATGTCGATCTCGTGACCGCGAGCCTCGGCCGCCTCGACCAACCTCTTGTGCGAGTAGAGGTTTGGATTACGGGCGAGCATGAGCATTTTCATCGAGGATTTCTCCGGTGTGACGGCTGTCGAGGGTTTGGGTAGCACGAAACGCGTCGCGGCCTAAGTCGCGGTCGGACACAGATAGGATTTGGACGGATTGACCAGGGCACCGGGCTTGAGCGCGGTCCGACCGACCAGCATCCGGAACCCCATCTCATCCCGCCGGGTCAGCGTCAATTCGATCGGCCAGACATGCGGCCCGATCTGCAGTGGCGTGCGAATGACATAGCGACGCTGTTGCTGCCCGTTCGAACTCTTGATCAGGCGGCTATCGATGACCGGTGCCTCGCAGGCGATCCGGGTCTTGTTATCGTCCTGGTTGGGATGGAGGTCGAAGCGGACCCAGTTTGCGCCGTCCTTTTCGAACGGCTGGACCTTCCAGGCGTGGATGGCAGAGGTCCGGGCACCGGTATCGATCTTGGCCTTGACCCGGACGCCGCCCAGCCCCGGCAGGCTCACCCATTCGCGCCATCCGACGACGATGGAGGGCGCGCCGCCGGCGGCGGCAGATTTCGATTTCGTCTTTTGAACCATCAGACTGGCATTCCCGACCGGACCTTCGGGCCATGCAAGCACTGCGCGCGGCAAAAAGGCAAGCGGGACACATCAGCCGCCCGCCTGCCTGCTCGCTTGCCAACCCGCCTGCCAAGGATGTCAGTCGCCGATCCAGAAGGAGAAGCTGACCGGCTGGCTGTCGCCATTCAGCGTCGCCGTGCCGACCAGAAGCTCGGAGACGACGTCGGCGCCCGTCTGCCATTCGGCCAGCGCCCCGTCGACATAGTCGGCCTCGATCACCAGCGTGCCGAGACCGGCGTCCGACGCGGTGATCATGACCCCGTCCTCGGTGATGGCGGCGCTATCGATGGTCATCGCATGGAGGCGGTAATAGGGACCGTACTCGTTCTCGCCGAGCTGGTCGGACTGATCCTCCAGGGCGAGGCGGAGATAGGCGGGCTGATCGCACTCGGGCTGGGCCGGCCACACTTCGATATTCTCGAGGCTGAAATTGCCAAAGCGGATTGGCTCATTGGCGATGAAATAGCCCGACATGGTGCCGGTGACCGAGTGAAGGATCGCGCTGTCGCCCTGAGCCGCGCCGGACGCCTGCGCGCCGTGATCGGCCAGTGGATCATCCGGTATGGAATCCACGACCGGCGCCGGATCGGGCGCGTAGACGCTGCTGTCCGCGGCATCCGGAGACGCAGCCCCGGCGCCATCGAGCGTGCCCGGACCGCCCTGCGTGCCCAGATACGAGCCGACACCGATCGCGCCGAGAATGGCGATACTGATAAGGTTCAACGCTGTTTTCATGTCTGCCCCCTGCAACACAATCTCCACACTACACCCGGAGCGCCTTGCGGAGAAGGTCTAATCGAGCGGAGCCGGGGCCGCCGGCTTGCGCCGGGCAATCCAGATTTTCATGGTCAGCTGGCCGGTCGGGTCGTCCGGGTGGAGCGCGGTCTGGTGCGCCAGCTCCAGACCGGCATGACCGATCAGGTCCGCCATCTCCTCATCGGCAAAGCCGAGGCGACGGTGAAAATGGTCCTCGCGCAGGGTTTCCAGCTGGTGCGGAGCAAAGTCGACAATGACCAGGTTTCCGCCCGGCCGCAGCACGCGCGCGCACTCGTCGACGGCGAGCGCCGGATCCTCGAGATAGTGCAGCACCTGGTGCACGGTCACCAGGTCAGCCACCGCCGTATCAAACGGCAGGGCGCCGACATCGGCATGCCGGACCGAGCAGTGCTTCAGCCCCGCCGATTGCAGGTTGAGCCGCGCGACATTGAGCATGGAGTGGTTGATGTCGACGCCGATCCCGCGCGCCACCCGGTCCGAGAACAGTTCCAGCACCCGCCCGGTGCCGACACCGACATCGATCATCAGATCGAACGGGCCAGGCCCGACCAGTTCGCGCATGGCGGCCTCGACCTTGTGGTCGGCCAGATGCAGCGAGCGGATCGTGTCCCAGTCTTCCGCGACACTCTCGAAATAGGCCTGGGCGGCCTGGGCGCGGGCCTGTTTGATCGCCTCCAGCCGCGACACGTCACGGGTCAGGACGGCGTCATCCTCGGGCACCAGCTCATTGGCCATCTGGGCCAGTTTTCGGCCGCCCCCGGCATCGGTCAGCCGGTAGAAGACATAGGCCCCCTCAGGGAGGCGCTCGGCGAGACCGGCATCGGTGAGCAGCTTGAGATGGCGCGAGACACGCGGCTGGCTCTGGCCCAGAATCGAGACCAGCTCCGACACCGTCAGCTCCCCGCGCGACAGCAGGGTGACGATGCGCAGGCGCGTCGGCTCAGCGAGCGCTTTGAGCTGTGTGACGAGAGCGTCCATGAAATCCCGGTCAGAAGGTGCAGATAATGCCTTGCTTTTATCTGTATCCCCACGAAGTTCAAACCGGGCCGTTCAGGCCGCCCGGAGGGAGAGACAGTCTTGGCCAAGCAGGATGTGATCATTGTCGGTGCCGGTCTGGCCGGCGTGAGCGCCGCCCATGCCCTGCGCGAGCGCGGGCATGAGGTGCTCGTCCTCGACGCCCATGCCGGCCCGGCCCGCGAAACCAGCTTCGCCAATGCCGGCGCGCTGACCCCGTCCGAACCGGAACCGTGGAATGCCCCCGGCGTGCACTGGCAATTGCTGGCCTCCCTCGCCGACCCGCATTCCGCGATGAAGCTGCGCCTGGCGCCGCTGCCCGGCCTCATCCCCTGGGGTCTGAAATTCCTCGCCAATTCGACCCGCAAGCGCTACGCGGCCGCCTGCCAGGCCAATTTCGCCCTGTCGCGCTATTCGCTGGCGCAGACCCAGGCCGTGCGCGACCGGCACAAGCTCGACTTCGCCAATCTCGCCCGCGGCACGATGAAGGTGTGCCGCGACCAGCAGGCGCTCGACCAGCGCCAGCAGACCGGCAAGGCCCTCACAGAGGCCGGGCTGCGCTATGAGATCCTCGATCGCGAGGCCACCCTCGCCCGCGAACCCCTGCTCGCCGATGTCGCCGACCAGCTGGCCGGGGCGATCTATTATCCCGACGACGAGAGCGGCGACGCCCATCTGTTCACCGCCGCCCTGTCCGAGGTCACCCGCGAGGCCGGCACACGCTTCGAATACAACTCGCCGGTCACCAGCCTGATCGACCGCGCCGGTCGGATCGTTGGCGTGCGCACCGCGACCGAGGAGATCGAGGCCGACCAGGTCGTGCTCGCCACCGGCCACACCTCACGCCGCCTGCTGGCGCCGCTCGGCCTGCACATTCCGGTGCGACCGGTGAAGGGCTATTCGCTCAGCCTCGACATGTCACAGCTCAACCAGCGCCCCTCCCTGCCGGTGGTCGACGAGGCGCTGCACGCCATCGTCACACCGCTCGGCGACACGCTGCGGATTGCCGGCACGGCGGAGTTTGCCGGCGAGGACCGGACCCTGCGCGAGGAGCGGATCGACAATCTGCGCCTGCTCCTTACCCGGCTCTATCCCGACATCGCCGCCAAACTCCTGCCCGGCGACCAGAAAGCCTGGTGCGGCTTCCGTCCGATGTCGGCCGATGGCCGCCCGTTGATCGGCGAAACCCGGGCCCCCGGCCTGTGGATCTCAACCGGTCACGGCCATCTCGGCTGGACCCAGGCGATGGGCTCGGCCGGTCTGCTGGCCGCCCTGATGGATGGCGATGAGGCGCCAGTCCCGGCACAGGCCTTCTCGGCCAAACGGTTCTAGGGCTCGGCCCGGTCGAAGCGCGCTGCGAAGCCCTCGCGGACAAGGGCGGCGTCAAAGGCCTGGGCCGCGGCGAAGAGATCGACCCCGATTTCCGCGAAGATGCTGGCATAGACCTGGTTGGTGCGTTGCATGTAGCGCGCGACCCGTTCGGCTTCCGCGCGCCCCGCCACAGTCAGCCGGAGCGGTTTGCGGCGCGCGTCAGCGGGATCCTCGCCGCGTCCGAGCAGGTCCATGTCCTCGAGCAGCTTCGCCGTCTTGATCACGGCGGCATGGGTCACGCCGAGCCGCGCCGCCAGCTCGGTCACGCTCTGGTGGGCATGCGCCAGCAACATGATCAGAGAAAAGGCCCGGACCGGCGCGCGAATACCGAATGCGGCCGCTGGCTCGGTCCCGCCCTCGACGAGGCGGTCTACAATGCGGGCCAGCAGAAGTCCCAGAAATCCAGGTGCCATTGCCCCGTGAACCACGGCGTCCAGCTCGGCTTCTGTAGTCTCTGACATGTCGCGATTGCCTCCCGCCCGCTAATACGTTACCAGTTACGTAACTAGTAACGCATATATCAGACTGGATGTGTTCATGACAAAAGTCCATGGCGTCCTCGCCGCCTTCGCCCTGCTGGTCCTGCCAGCTTGCGCCCTCGCCCAGCCCGCTCCCATGCCCGCCGAACGCGTCGACCAAGACGTGCGGGAATGGCAGGACTGGCTGTTCTCGACCCATCCGCACCCCGGTTTCAGCATGGATGTCGCCGCCGTCGAGGCGGCGTTTGACCAGGTGCGCACCAGCCTCGACGGAACATACTCGCGGCGCGAGGCCTGGCTGGCGCTCGCCGTCCTCAACCCGCTCTTTGCCGATGGACACGTGACGATTCGCCTGCCCGGCGAGGACTTCGACGCCTATCTCGCCGAGGGTGGGGCAGACTTCACCCTGCCGGTCCGGATTGCGGACGGTCAGCTACGCGTCGCCGAGACGGTCGCCATCGACAGCCCGTTCCGGCCGGGCGAACGGATCACCACGATCAATGGCGTGGCGGCCGACGCCATCGTGACCGCCAGCCTGGCTCGCACCAACGGGGATACGCCGGGACTTCGCGCGCACCTCGTGGAAACCCGCTTCTCGCGGTATCTCTGGGCAGTGACCGGTGGCGCCGATCGCTGGCGCGTCGGCGTCCTGGCCGAAGACGGCAGCGCCGGCACGCAAGCGCTCGACCCGCAAAGGGACCGCGCCGACCATGAGCCACAACGCTGGGCCCTGGCCTTCCAGGACGATGCGGCCATCCTGACGCTCAACACATTCATCCCGACGCTCGAGGCCGAGTTCACCGCCTTCATCGATAACGCCTTTGCCGAGATTGCCGCTCATGGCAGCCGCATCCTGGTCATCGACCTCAGCGAAAATGGTGGTGGCGCGCATCCGCTGTCCGACCATCTCCTGGCCTATCTGACCGATCGGCGACACACGCCGCTATCGGCGGTAACAGCCAGGATCACGCCGGAGAACCAGGCCCTGATCCCCGGCTCGCAAGTCGGCGATGTCATCTCTGTGCCCTACACGCAATGGGTCGAACCGCCAGCCGAGCTGGCCAACCGCTTCTCCGGCAAGGTGGCGGTCCTGGTCGGTGCCGGCACCTATTCCCAGGCGATCGTCCTGGCCGCAACGGTGCAGGATTTCGACATCGCTCCGGTCGCCGGTCCGGGCACCGAGGGCCGGGCCAATTCGACCGGACAGGTCCAGCTCCACCGCCTCGCCAACACCGACCTGGAAGTGGCCGCCCCGATCTATGTCTTCACCCGGGCCTCCGGCGACACCTCCAGCGCTCCGGTTGTGCCGGACATACAGCTCAGCGGCAGCCGGCAGGCGCAGATCGCCGCACTGATCACGCGTCTGCGGGAAGACTAGGGCGACCAGACGAGGCCCAGCCCGATGCCCAGCGCGTTGTTGGTGATGTGGGCCGCCACGGCCGGCCATACCGAGCCTGTGCGCCAGTAGAGCCAGCACAGGAGCAGCGCCATCAGCGCCGCGGAAATCGCTTGCGGCGGCAGGATATGGGCGACGCCAAACATCACCGAGGAGATGATCGCCGCCAGCCAGACCGGCCGGTTTCCCGACATCCAGCGGAACAGGAAACCGCGGAAGAAGACCTCCTCGGCAAAGGGTGTCACCAGAATCGTCATCCCCAGGAAGCCGGCGCTCATCCCCGGCGAATGGCCGTCACCAAGCGCGAATGGCGTCCCCATGAAGGCCATCCAGTCCGGCATGGCGACGACCATCAGCCGCGCCAGGACCAGACGCACGGCAAAAGCTGTGGCACCGACCCCCACCGCCAGCCCGATCCAGCGCCATGGCACACTGACCAGCCCGACCCAGCGTGGCCCGCGCCGATGCAGGAGCAAGGCCCCGATCGCGACAGCCATCAGCAGCGCCACGGCCTTGTTGAGTTGGCCGATGATCAGAATGCCCGGCGGCAGGCGCGGGCCGTCGCCGAGATAAGCTTCCATGCCGACGCTCTGGCGCACGATCTCCATATGCGCCCAGCTGAGCAGGACATAGCCCGTCATGGCACCAGCGAGGATGGCGACGCCGGGCCAGAACCGCCACGGGCTTTCGAGTGATTTGATACGCTTGGACATGAGACCTCCCTGTTGGTTCAGGAAGGCTGGCCGGCCCCGTTGGCGGCGACCATCGACAGATGTTGGCAATCTGTCAGTCGACAGATGTCAGGCGGTGTCGTCAGCCTCGCCCGTCAGCCTGTCCCGTCAGCCCCGACTTTCAGCCTCGTCGAGCAGGCCGAAGCGCTCGGCCAGGGCCCGGACCTCGCCGCGACGCGCGATACCCAGCTTCAGGTAAAGTTCCGAATTATAGGTGCGCACCGTGGTCGGCGAGAGATTGAGCTGGCGCGCGATATCCTTGTCGGTCAGCCCGCGCGCGAGCAGGCGTATCAGGTGGCGGTCGCGCTCGGTAAGATCCCGGACGTGGGGTGGCAGGGCCTCCGGCCTGGCCGTTGGGATGACGTTTTCCGCCAGCGAAATCGACAGGATGGCGCGGCTCTCCGGCGCGAAGCGGACCTCATAGACGAGCCCCGGCGTGATCTGCTCGCGCCAGAACGGCGCAAGCGCAAAGCGCTCGCCGCTGATATGCAGGGTCTCATGAGTGGGCGCGATCAGACCGATCCCGCGCCGGCTGCGGACGTCGGCATGTCCCCGCACCGAGCGGACCACACGTCCGGCCTCGTCACGCCGGGCCTGTCGCCAGCGAAACGGGGCCCTGACCAGAAAGATCGCCAGTCCGGCAAAGCTCAGAAGGGACAGACCGAGTGAGCCGTCGAACAGCTGCGCGGGCTCGCGCACTGCAAAGATTGTCATCGCCACCAGCCCCGGCAGGACCAGTGTTAACAGGACGAACATGAAGAAGGCCTGGCGTGATCGCCAGGCCCTCAGTTCACGACGTTCGTCTTCGCTCAGCATTTTACCGCGCGAATTTCTGGAACTTGATCTTCTTGGGCATGTCGGCGTCCGGACCGAGGCGACGCTTCTTGTCCTCGATATAGTCCTCGAAATTGCCCTCGAACCATTCCACATGGCTGTCGCCCTCGAAGGCCAGGATGTGTGTGGCCAGGCGGTCGAGGAAGAAACGGTCGTGCGAGATGACCACGGCGCAGCCCGGATAGGCTTCCAGCGCCTGTTCCAGGGCGGCCAGGGTTTCCACGTCGAGATCGTTGGTCGGCTCATCGAGCAACAGCAGGTTGCCGCCGGTCTGCAGCATCTTGGCGAGGTGGACGCGGTTGCGCTCACCACCGGAGAGCAGACCGACCTTCTTCTGCTGGTCGCCGCCCTTGAAGTTGAACGTACCGACATAGGCGCGCGAGGGCACTTCCTTGCCGCCCAGCTCGATCATGTCATTGCCGCCGGAGATTTCCTGCCAGACGGTCTTGTTGGGATCGAGCGTGTCGCGCGACTGGTCGACATAGCCCAGCTTGACCGTATCGCCGAGACGGATCGAGCCTTCGTCCGGGGTTTCCTGGCCGGTGATCATCTTGAACAGGGTCGATTTACCCGCACCGTTCGGACCGATCACGCCAACCACGCCGCCCGGCGGCAGCTTGAAGGACAGGCCATCGATGAGCAGCTTGTCCTCGAAGCCCTTCTTGAGGTTTTCCACCTCGACCACGACACCGCCCAGGCGCGGCCCCGGCGGAATGGTGATCTGGGCCGTGGTGATCTCGGCGCGCTCGGCGGCATCGCGCAGGTCCTCATAGGACTTGATACGCGCCTTCGACTTGGCCTGACGGGCTTTCGGCGAGGAGCGGATCCATTCCAGTTCGCGCATCAGGGCGCGATCCTTGGCGCTCTTTTCGCGGTCTTCCTGGGCCAGGCGCTTGGACTTCTGTTCCAGCCAGGAGGAGTAGCCGCCCTCATAGGGCACGCCGCGGCCGCGATCGAGCTCGAGCGTCCAGGTGGTGATCGAGTCGAGGAAGTAGCGGTCGTGGGTGACAACCAGGACGGCGCCCTTGAAGTCTTCCAAATAGTTCTGCAGCCACTGAACGCTTTCGGCGTCGAGGTGGTTGGTCGGCTCATCGAGCAGCAGCATGTGCGGATCGGACAGCAGCAGGCGGCACAGGGCGACGCGGCGACGCTCACCACCGGACAGGTCGGTGACGGGCCAGTCGGCCGGCGGACAGCGCAGCGCCGTCATCGCCATCTCGATCTTCGAGTCAATGTCCCAGGCGTTCTCGTTGTCGATCTTCTCCTGGAGCTCGGTCATCTTCTCCATCAGCTCGTCGGTATAATCCTCCGCGAGCTGCATCGAGATGGCGTTGAACTCCTCCAGGAGCTGCTTGGGCGCCGAGCCTTCGATCACGTTCTCCCAGACCGTCTTGCTCTCGTCGAGCTGCGGTTCCTGGGCGAGATAGCCGACCTTCACACCCTTTTCCGCCCAGGCCTCACCGGTGAACTCGGTGTCCATGCCGGCCATGATCTTCAGCAGGGTGGACTTACCAGCACCGTTGACGCCGACAACACCGATCTTGGCGTCGGGCAGGAAGTGCAGGGAAATACCGTCGAACACGGGCTTGGCAGCGCCCGGATAGGTCTTCGACAGCTTGTCCATGTGATAGACGAATTTGTATGCGGCCATGGGGGAGAGGCTCTCTTGTCTGGCAGGGAATCTTGAGCCGCACCCTGTAGCGGAGTGAGGCTGCAAGGGCAATGCGGGAAAGGCGTGGGAGATGACGGGGCATCCTTTCCTCCCCACATCGTGGGGAGGTGTCTTGGCGCGTCGCGGTAAGACGGAGGGGTGACGCCGGAGGCGGCATGGGCCTCATCCTCGCTTCGCCTTTTCCTCGCTTCGCTCGGCCCCATCGACCCGAGGCTGCGCCTCGGCCCACTTCCCCACGCATGGGGAAGAAAACCGGAGACGGCGGGGTCCCGGCTAGCGGTGAACGGATGATTATGCGCAGGACACATCTCTCCCATCGACACTCGAACCACCGTCATCCCACGGTGACCGCGCAGCGGACAAGCCGGGGGATGACGGTGGGTATGAAGCGATCAAAGGGATCGAAGTCGACCGACTTATCCTCCACCCCAGAACCCTAACCCACTGCAAATCCGCACTTTCCCAAAAACCTTATCCGCCCCCTTTCCCTAACACCCCATACTTCTCCCGTTCCCGCGCCAACTCGAGGCTCGGACCGGTTATCCGGGGGTGCGGGGAT
>OBPS01000059.1_pt1 | contig 15380 bp, 8 predicted proteins | sample 1534661 | NCBI WGS metagenome assembly OBPS01 (sample SAMEA3275493, study PRJEB22092) | marine metagenome | biome: ENVO:00000447 marine biome; feature: The site is in the outerpart of the Oslofjord; material: ENVO:00002010 seawater | collected 2014-06-20T10:00:00+00 | depth 1 m
CAAGCGGTGATGGCCAGATGGCCGTCCCCGTTTTCACGTCTGGTCCAGAGGAAAATGGGGCCAGAGTAAAATGGGGACAGGTCCGATCAAAGGGTCCCGACCGCGTGCGCGGCCCTAGTAGAGGGATTTCTGCCGTATCAGGAGGCGCCAGAAGCGACGGCGCTCGGGCTTGGGGTGCGGTGTCAGGTTCTGCACGAAGTCGATCGCGCACTGGCGCCAGGAGTGTTTCTCGGCGTGGGCGCGCGGCGCGGCGCGATCAATCTCGAGACAATCCAGGCAGGCCTGGCGCAGGTCATCATTGATGAAGCCGCCGCCGGAGCCGGGGATGATGTCCTTGGGACCATGCGCCGGGAAGGCCGCGACCGGCGTTCCGCAGGCCATGGCCTCCAGGTTGACCAGGCCGAAGGTGTCGGTCCAGCTGGGGAAGACGAAGACGTCGGCGTCGGCGAACCAGCGGGCGAGGTCATCGCCGAATTTCGGTCCCGGGAAGACGGCGTCGGGATACTTCTCCATCAGCTCTTCGCGCTGCGGGCCGTCGCCCACCACCACCTTGGTGCCGGGGAGGTCAAGCTTGAGGAAGGTCTCGATATTCTTCTCGACCGCGATCCGGCCGACATTGACGAAGATCGGCCGGCTCAGGCCGGCATAGACGTCCTCGCCGCCGACGAAGCGCTTGTCCGGATTGAACATGTCGATGTCGACGCCGCGGGCCCAGGCCGTCAGGTTCTTGAAGCCGCGCGCCGCCAGATCATCACGCATGGACGGCGTGGTGACCATGATCCGGCCCGAGGCGTTGTGGAACCAGCGCATGAAGGCATAGCCGGCGGACAGCGGGATGAAGGGGAAGCGGGCGTTGATGTATTCGGGGTATTTGGTGTGATAGCTGGTGGTGAAGGGAAGCTTCCACTTCACGCAAATGCGCCGGGCCGCCATGCCGAGCGGACCTTCCGTGGCAATGTGGATGGCTTCCGGCTCAAACGCCTTGAAGCGCTGCGCGATATCCTTGCGGGCGCCGAGCGCCAGCTTGATTTCCGGATAGGTCGGCATCGGGATGGTCTTGTAGCCGAGGCCGGGATGGATGACCTCGACCTGATGGCCCATGGCCCGGCATTCCTCGACCGTGCGCGACAGGGTCCGCACCACGCCGTTGACCTGCGGCTCCCAGGCGTCCGTGACCAGCATGATGCGCTGGGGGCGGTCTTCGCCCTCCTGATGGGGTTCCGGGGCCTCGGGCGGCGTTTCGATTGCGTCGGTCATGGCATCCTGTGTTGTGTCGGGCGCCCAGGGCGCCGGGTCGTTCGGGGCACGGTCCTGCGCGTGTAGCGGAGCCGGCCGACAAAGTCAGCCTTTAGCATACTGGTGAATGGCGCGGCTTGAAGCGAAGAAAGCGGTTGCCCCGGCTGGCGCCAAAAAAGCAGTGCCGGCGGGGTGGCAGACTTGCTCGGCAGCGCTAGCTGGACACGCAAGGAAATTGTTGCGGAGCCGGGCTTGCGCCGCGTGCCGCGCAATGTTTGGTTCATAGACGAGGAGCGTTCCCTGTTTGGACCGCTCAAGGTAATTGTGCGCGAAGACAAGAGCGCGGAAGACTTCGCTTGCTCTTGTTAAAAGGCTGGACCATCGTCCGCGCGTTTCATTTGCCGGGTAAGGAGCTCAGCCATGAACATTCAGGCTCGTGAGATGCTGCGGTGGGACGATCTCGACACCGGGAAGTTCGCCGACGAGACGGCAAGCGTGCGCGATCTTGCTGCTGCGACAGGCCTCGACGAGGATGCGCAGGCGCGTATCCGTGAAACGGCGATCGCCCTGGTCACGACCGCTCGCAAGACCGTCAAGGCACGCGGGCTGATGGACAGCTTCCTGCAGGAGTTCTCGCTGTCCAATCGCGAGGGGCTGGCGCTGATGTGCCTGGCCGAGGCGCTCCTGCGCGTGCCCGACGCCGCCACGGCCGACAAGCTCATCGCCGAGAAGATCTCCGACGGCGCCTGGTCCGAGCATATGGGCCGGTCCGAAAGCTGGCTGGTCAACGCCTCCACGCTCGGCCTGATGCTGACCGGCAGCCTGATGGATGTGGACCCCGAGGCGCGCAAGAGCCCGGGTAGCTATCTGCGCAAGCTGACGCACAAGATGGGCGAGCCGGTGATCCGGGCTGCGGTCTATCGCGCCATGGGCATCATGGGCGAGGAGTTTGTTCTCGGCCGGAGTATCAAGGAAGGCCTCAAGCGCGCCGCCAAGGGCGAGGGCGAGCTGTGTTCCTTCGACATGCTGGGCGAGGCGGCCCGCACGGCCAAGGATGCAACGCGCTACTACAAGCGCTACCAGGACGCGATTGCCGCCGTCGGCAAGGCCCGCGGCAAGGGCAGTGTCGAAGCCGTCCATGGTGTCTCGGTCAAGCTGTCGGCGCTCCATCCGAAATACCTCGCGGTCAAGGAAAAACGCATCCTCGAAGAGCTCTATCCCCAGGTGCTCGAACTGGCGATCGCAGCGAAGTCACACGATATCAGCTTCTGCCTCGACGCCGAGGAGGCCGACCGTCTGGTCCTGTCCCTGAAGCTGCTCGACAAGCTGGCCCGGGCTCCCGAGCTGGCCGGGTGGAACGGGCTGGGTCTGGCTGTCCAGGCCTATCAGAAGCGCGCGCGCCGGGTCATCGAACAGCTCATCGAGCTGGGTCGGGCTACGGATCGCCGCTTCATGGTGCGCCTGGTCAAGGGCGCCTACTGGGACAGCGAGATCAAGTTCGCGCACCAGAATGGCTGGCCGGACTTTCCGGTCTGGACCACCAAGCCGGCCACCGACCTCAATTTCCTGGTCTGCTCGCGGGTCATGCTCGGTGCGCCGGACGCCATTTACGGTCAGTTCGCCACCCATAATGCCCACTCGCTCGCCGCAGTGCGCGAGCTCGCGCAGCAGGCGGGTGTGGAGTCCTATGAGTTCCAGCGCCTGCACGGCATGGGTGATGCGCTCTATGACGCCGACGCCCAGCTCAATGCCGAGGTGCCGGTGCGCGTCTATGCGCCGGTCGGCAGCCATGATGACCTGCTGCCCTATCTGGTCCGTCGCCTGCTCGAGAACGGCGCCAACACCTCCTTTGTGCACTCCTTCCTCGATCCGGACGTCCCGGTCGAGAAGGTGGCGAGCGGTCCGTTCGAGGCTGCCGAGACCATCGACCGTCACAAGTCGATTGCCCTGCCCAAGGATCTTTATGGCGAGGAGCGTGACAACTCTGCCGGTCTCGACCTGTCGCAGGCCGCTGCCCGCGAGCGGGTCGCGCGCGCCTTCGAGTCGTTCAATCGCGAAGACCAGCTGATGGCGTCACCCCTGGTGGCCGGCCATGCCGTGGATGGTGCGGCGCACCAGGTCATGTCGCCGGTGGACCTGTCGCGCCAGGTCGGCTCGGTGGTCGATGCCTCCGTGGATGATGTGAATACGGCCTTCGACAGCGCCGTCGCGGCCCAGCCCGGCTGGGACCAGCGGGGCGGCAAGGCCCGGGGCGCCATCCTGCGCGCGATGGGCGATGCGCTTGAGGCCGACATGGACCGCTTGCTGGCGATCATGTCGATCGAGGCCGGCAAGACCCTGGCCGACGGTATCGCCGAAGTTCGCGAGGCGGTCGACTTCTGTCGTTATTATGCGGCCCAGGCCGAGCGTGAATTCGACACGGACATCCGCCTGCCGGGACCGGCTGGCGAGACCAATCATTTCGGCTTGAAGGGGCGCGGTGTCTTCGTCACCATCAGCCCGTGGAACTTCCCGCTGGCCATTTTCACCGGTCAGGTCGCCGCCGCCCTGGCGGCCGGCAACACGGTGCTGGCCAAGCCGGCCGAGCAGACCCCGCTGATTGCCTTCGAAGCTGTGAAATTGTTCCAGGCGGCCGGTCTGCCGGCTGATGTTCTGCATCTGGTGCCGGGGCGCGGCGAAATTGTCGGCGCGGCCCTGACCACGGACCCGCGGACGGCCGGCGTGGCCTTTACCGGGTCGACCGAGGTCGCGCGCCTGATCAACCGCTCGCTGGCCGCCCGTGAAACGGCGATTGCGCCGCTGATTGCCGAGACCGGCGGGCTCAACGGCATGTTCGTCGATACGACCGCGCTCAAGGAGCAGGTCATCGACGACGCCATCAACTCCGCCTTCGGGTCGGCCGGCCAGCGTTGTTCGGCGCTGCGCATCATCTTCCTGCCGGAGGATACGGCCGACGACATCATCGAGGGGCTCGCCGGCGCCATGGACGAGCTCCAGATCGGTGATCCAAGCGATCCGGCCACCGATGTCGGTCCGGTAATCGACAATGAGGCGCGCGAGATCCTGCTGCGTCACGTCGAGCGCATGGAGGCGGGCGCCAAGGTGATCAAGCAGATCGATATCGGCGACAAGTTCGACAGCGGCTGCTTCTTTGGCCCGACCCTGGTGGAGCTGCCGTCGCTCGACCTGCTCGAGCGGGAGGTGTTCGGACCGATTCTTCACGTTGTGCGTTACAAGCGGAAGGAATTGTCGGCCATTGCCGCGGAGCTGGCGGGCAAGGGCTATGGTCTGACCCTCGGGGTGCATTCCCGCCTGACATCTTTCCACAGGCAAATACAGTCGCTGGTTCCGGCCGGGAATATCTACGTCAATCGCAACATGGTGGGGGCCGTTGTCGGGGTCCAGCCATTCGGTGGCGAGGGCTTGTCCGGCACGGGTCCCAAGGCCGGTGGTCCGCACTATCTGCATCGCTTTGCCGGCGAGCGGACGGTCACGATCAACATCGCGGCCCAGGGTGGCGACCCGGAATTGCTGAACCTCGACTAGGGCTTGGGTTAACGACTGTTAATCCTTGTTGGATGCGGCGATGCGCCCCGTTAACCAAGTGTGACGGGGCGCATTTCTTATTAGCAGTTCGTTAACTAAAAAATCCGCTCAAGGACCATTCTCCCCGTTGACCAGTGCCCCGCCTTTGATCCACTATATGTTGGGTCGGCTGGCAACGGCGACACACTATACAGATTTTTAAACGACCTTTGGGTTTGTTCGGTGCGCCGCATTGGGGCTGGCGCAACAGGGATTTTTTGCCTCGGGCTTGGGGAGTAGACTGACCATGACGCCACTGGATACAGCCGCGAAACAAACACCGGACACGGCCCGGCAGACGGTGTCGACGACTCGTCGCGGCAAGCCCAAATCGGCTGGCGCCAAGGGCGAGGCGGCGACCCATCTGCGCGTCGTCGAAAGCGTCAAGGTCGACCGTTCGCGCGATGCGCTGCTGACCGAGTTCGGCAAGAAGACGATGGAAGACCGCTACCTCCTGCCGGGCGAAAGCTATCAGGACATGTTTGCCCGGGTGGCGACGGCCTATGCCGACAATACCGAGCACGCCCAGCGTCTTTATGACTATATCTCCCGCCTGTGGTTCATGCCCGCCACGCCGGTCCTGTCCAATGGCGGCGCCGATCGCGGCCTGCCGATCTCCTGCTTCCTCAATTCGGTCGGCGACAGCCTCGACGACATTGTCGGTACCTGGACGGAAAACGTCTGGCTGGCCTCCAATGGCGGCGGCATCGGGACCTATTGGGGTGATGTCCGTTCGATCGGCGAGAAGATCGGCGAGATCGGCCAGACCTCCGGCATCATTCCCTTCATCCGCGTGATGGACAGCCTGACCCTGGCCATTTCCCAGGGCTCGCTGCGCCGCGGGTCGGCGGCCGTCTATCTCGACGTGCATCACCCGGAAATCGAGGAATTCCTCGAAATCCGCAAGCCGTCCGGCGACTTCAACCGCAAGTCCCTGAACCTGCACCACGGCCTCAACATCTCCGACGCCTTCATGGAAGCCGTCCGTGATGATGCCGAGTTCGAGCTGAAGTCTCCGAAGTCCGGCGAAGTCGTCAAAACCGTCAATGCCCGCAAGCTGTGGCAGAAGATCATCGAGCTGCGCCTGCAGACCGGTGAGCCCTACATCATCTATTCCGACACGGTGAACCGCGCCCTGCCGGCCCACCAGCGCAAGCTCGGTCTCAAGGTCCGCCAGTCCAACCTGTGCGCCGAGATCATGCTGCCGACCGGCTTTGACAATAATGGCAAGGAGCGCACCGCGGTGTGCTGCCTGTCCTCGCTCAACGCCGCGAAATACACCGAGTGGAAGGACGAGCCGGACTTCATCGAGGACATCTACCGCTTCCTCGACAATGTCCTGCAGGACTTCATCGACCGCGCGCCGGCGGAAATGGACCGCGCCGTTTATTCGGCGATCCAGGAACGCTCCGTCGGTCTCGGCCTGATGGGCATGCACACCTTCCTGCAGCAGATGAATGCGCCCTTCGAGAGCGCCATGGCCAAGTCCTGGAACCTCAAGCTCTTCAAGCATATCCGCACGGCGGCCGATGCCGCCTCGGTGAAGCTGGCCGAAGAGCGCGGGGCCTGCCCGGATGCCGAGGCGTCCGGCGTGAAGGCGCGCTTCTCGCACAAGCTGGCGATCGCCCCGACAGCGTCGATCTCGATCATTTGCGGCGGTGTCTCCGCCGGCATCGAGCCGATCCCGGCCAATGTCTACACCCACAAGACCCTGTCCGGTTCGACCACGGTCAAGAACCCGCAGCTGGAAGCCCTGCTCGAGAGCAAGGGTCTCAACACGCCGGGTATCTGGGCCTCGATCCTGGAAGCGGAAGGCTCCGTCCAGCACCTCGATTGCCTGGACGAATTCGAGAAGGCGACCTTCAAGACCGCCTTCGAGATCGACCAGCGCTGGGTCATCGAGCATGCGGCGGACCGCACGCCCTATATCTGCCAGTCGCAGTCGCTGAACATTTTCCTGCCGGGCGATATCAACAAGTGGGACCTCCACATGCTGCATTGGACGGCCTGGGAGAAGGGCGTGAAGTCGCTCTACTACTGCCGCTCCAAGTCGATCCAGCGGGCCGCCTATGCGGGTTCGGAGAAGAAGGCCGACGTCGAGGTCTCGATGGCCGACGCCGCTCCGACCGACTACGAGGAATGCCTCGCCTGCCAGTAGGCGAGATCCAACACCGCCGGTCCTTCGAGGGGGAGAGACCGGCCGAAAAAGGGGCGCGGCAAGGCGCTCCTTTTTTGTGTCCGGACCCGGCGGGGCGGAGACGCCCTTTTCGCACTGCAGCACGCCTTTCATTGGACCGCTGCGCCGGCCGCCATTAACCTTTTCGCGTGAGGGGTGAATCAGCATGCGCAACCGGCGCTGATCTGCACTCTGACGCGCTGGGGCAGTCACGCGAGGGGAGCGGCGTGATGAGAATGGGACGGACCGCAGAAGTCATGACTGCCGGGCTGATTGCGCTCGGCGGGATGTCGTGGGTGTTCATCCAGGCCGGTGAAGCCGAGTCTGCCTGGGTGAGCCCGTCGCAAATGATCCGGCAGAGCCTGGCCGCCGAGGGCGAGGTCCAGCCGCTGTCGCCGGAAGCGGCGCGGGTGGCCCTGTCTGCCCTCTCGCTCGATGACGACCCGTTCGCGGGCGCTTCATTGGTCGGCCTGACCCCGAGCGGAGGCACTCGCTTCGATCTCGGCCGTGCCGGCGTGATCGAGGTCGCGGTCCTCGAGGATAACCGGCCCGATCGGGCCAACCAGCTCTTCTCGGCGCGGGCCAATGCCTATTCTCCGGTCGTGCTTGATCGCGGCCAGCGCGAGGCCACGGTGGCTGTCGCCTATCAGCGCGCCTTCGAGGCTGCCGGGGCCGGCTCGGAGCTTGATGTCAGCATCACACCGCGCGCCGCCGTCAGTCTCGGTCCGGATGGCTCGGCCACCAGTGCCGGTGCCGAGGTTCGGCTCGGTCAGTATCTGCAGACCAGCCTCGCGGAAAGCCCGTCCTGGTACGTCTTTGCCGGTGCCGACCGCCGGACCCTGCAATATGACCCGGGCGCCGGGGTCGATTTCCGGAACGCCATGTCGCTGACCCAGCGCGAGGTCGTCGGCGACGCCCAGGCCGGTATCGCCCTGCGCCTCGGCGAGGCGGATCTGTCGCTCGCCTATGTCCGCCGTGAATACCGCCATGTCGCCGGTGTCCGCGCCTTCGACGAGAGCGAGGAATTCGCTGCCGTCACGGTCAATTGGCGCTGGTAGCGACTGGACCGCGCCGGCCCGGGATCTATCTGCGAACTGACAGAAAACGTGATGTGCCCAAGCCTGCCCGCAGGCTCGGGAATCTGGCACAGTCCACAGGTGAGGCGTCTGGCCACATCATCAAGCTGTAGACGATTTGGAAACCACGACCACAATATGTGGTGTACATCGCATTGATTCGGGCGCGGGCCATCTGGGTTGCCGTCGCCAGGCAGGAGAGCTGAGACATGAGCACTGAAACCGCCACCCTTCCGGGCCTGCTGACGACCAGTCATTCCTACAAGCCGTTCCGCTATCCGTGGGCCTATGACTTCTGGAAGAAGCAGCAACAGGTCCACTGGATGCCGGAAGAAGTTCCGCTCGGCGAGGACTGCAAGGATTGGGCGACCAAGCTCAATGATGGCGAGCGCAACCTCCTGACCCAGATCTTCCGCTTCTTCACCCAGTCCGATGTCGAGGTGAACGACAATTACATGGAGCGCTACAGTCGCGTCTTCCGCCCGACCGAGGTGAAGATGATGCTGTCCTCCTTCTCCAACATGGAGACGATCCACATCGCCGCCTACGCGCTCCTGCTGGAGACGATCGGCATGCCGGACAGTGAGTTCTCGGCCTTCATGGAATACCAGGCGATGGCCGACAAGCATGACTACATGCAGCGTTTCGGCGTCGAGGACGATGCCGACATCCTGCGCACCGTGGCCATGTTCGGCGCCTTCACCGAAGGCCTGCAGCTCTTCGCCTCCTTCGCCATGCTGATGAATTTCCCGCGTTTCAACAAGATGAAGGGCATGGGCCAGATCGTGACCTGGTCGATCCGCGACGAGAGCCTGCACTGCGAGGGCATGATCAAGCTCTTCCACGCCTTCGCCGAGGAGACCGGCGCCCTGACCCAGGAGGTCAAGGACGACATCACCGAGTGCTGCCGCACCGTGGTCGGCCTGGAAGACAAGTTCATCGATCTCGCCTTTGAAGCCGGCGAGATCGAAGGGATGACGCCGGACGATATCAAGAATTACATCCGCTATATCGCCGACTGGCGCCTCGGCCAGCTGGGCCTGCCCAAGATCTACGGCGTCAAGGAGCACCCGCTGCCCTGGCTGTCGGAAATCCTCAACGGCGTCGAGCACGCCAACTTCTTCGAAGCCCGCGCCACCGAATACTCCAAGGGCGCCACCAAGGGCGACTGGCACGGCGATGAAGGCGTGTGGGGCATGTTCGACAAGATGAAGACGGAGAAGCTGGAAGAGCCGGCGGAGTAGTCGGAGCTCTACGGCTGACACATGATCAAGGCCCTCGGCAGATGCCGGGGGCTTTTTTCATGTTGGCGCCAACGCGCACAACTACCCATAAACCTCATGCCAGCCAGCGGGCCGTATCCGGTTCTTCAGGTCAAGGGCGCCGCAGGCGCCGCTCCGCGGTTTCACCCTTGAGCTGAAGAACCGGATACGGCGAACTCCCGGCAAGGGGTTTATGGCTGGGACCGCGCCGTGCGCGCGCCTCTATCCCGATCCACAAACCATTTTTCCCGGACGCGCGTCGGCGCGATCCGGGACCCACGGGAGACTCATCGCTTGCCGGCCAGGCCGGTCGGTCCCGGCTCTGCGCCCCGCTGTTGCGGGGCTTCGGCCGGGAAAAATGGTTTTCGGCGTCGGGGTGTGAGCAGGGCGGGACGGTGAGAAAAGGGGAGAAGTTCGCCCCCTAAATCACAGCCTCACCCGCGGGCTCCCGCATGTTGTAGCTCGACGACATGACGCGGCCATAGGCGCCGCCATTGGCGATCAGGATGATGTCGCCCTCCCGGGTTTCCGGCATCAGGCGCTGGGCGCCGAGGCGGTCGGCGGTTTCGCAGATCGGGCCGACAATGTCGGCGACATAGGCCGCCGGCTCGTCGAGCCGTGTCAGGTTCACGATCTCGTGGCGCGCGCCATAGAGGGCCGGGCGGATCAGCGAGTTCATGCCGGTATTGATGCCGACAAAGCGCGCATCCGGCGTGTGCTTGAGCTGGGTCACCCGGGCCAGCAGCACCCCCGATTCCGCCGAGATATAGCGGCCCGGCTCGATCCAGAGCTGGTAATCCGGGTGCGCCGTCTTGAGGTCGGTGAGCACCTGGTCGAGCGCGGCCATGTCGATCCGGCGCACGCCGGAGGCCTCGTCGACAGACAATCCGCCGCCCAGATCGAGGATTTTTACATCCGGCATGTCGCGCGCCGTCTCGACCAGGAAAAGGCCGACGCGGCGCCAGTGATCGGGGTCGGAAATGCCCGAGCCGGAGTGAACGTGCAGCCCGTTGATCGTGGCACCGGCGGCCGCAGCCAGTGCCTTGGCCTCGGTCAGCTCGTCGGCATGCAGGCCGAACTTGGCTTCCGGTCCGGCGGTGCGGACATGCTTGTGATGGCCTTCGGGACGCTGGGGATTGATCCGCAGCGTGATCTCGCGATCCTTGAAGATCTCCGGCCAGGCGCGCAGCGGGTGCAGGCCGTCGAGGGTGACATGCACACCCATCTCGAGGGCTTCGGCGTATTCGGCCTTCGGGGCGAAATTCGGGGTGAAGACGATGCGGTCGGCATCCAGTCCCGGAACGGCCTTGCGGGCGGCGTGGACCTCGTTGATCGAGACGCATTCAACGCCCAGCCCGGCTTCGACCGCGGTCCGGATCATGTCGGGATGGCCATTCGCCTTCATCGCATACCAGCCGCGATCGAGGTCCTTCAGGCCGGCGACGGCCAGGGCCCGCTCGCGGACAGTGGCGAGATCATAGACGTACAGGGCGCCATCGACCGGGCAGAGATCGAGCAGGGCCTGACGCTTGGCGCGCCACCAGGTACCGGTGCCGGCGGGCGCGGTCCCGGTGAGGTTCTCGCCGATCTCGCGCCAGGACGGGCCGAAAGTCTTGTCCAGTGGCCGCGGCTGGATCAGCTGGTCGTGCAGGCGACGACAGAGCGGCTTGCCCTGGTCGCCATCGACCACGACGGTGAGGTTGAGATCATTGGCGGCCTGGGAGACCAGACGCACCGGATAGTGGGCGAAGGCCTCCATCGCCGGGCCGAACTGGGCCAGCAGGGCGCGCACACCGCGTCCGACCAGGCTGACGGCGGCACAATTCTCGATGATCTCGACACGCGCGATCTTGCCAAGATCATCCTCCAGCGCGGCGAGCACGTCGGGCGTCAGACCGGGATCATCGTCGAGCGAGACCGTGACCGAAGTCTCCGAAGTCGAGACCAGGTCGATCGACACGCCATGGCGGGAGAAGGGTTCGAAGGCCGTTGCCAGAAAGCCCGAGGCGCGCCACATGCCGTCGGTCTCCAGCGTGATCAGGCGCACGCCCTGCTTGACCGAGACGGCCTTCAGGCGCGGCGCGTCTTCCGACGGGGTTTCCGAAATCGTGGTGCCGGACATGTCCGGGCGGTGGGTACACAAGACCTGCATCTCGATCCCGGCCTTGCGCACCGGGCTGATGGCGCGCGGATGCAGCACGCCGGCGCCCATCGAGGCGAGCTCCTGGGCTTCGGCATAGGCGAGGGAGCGGATCTGCCGGGCAGCGCCGGTCAGCCGCGGATCGGCCGAGAAGAAGCCGGGCACATCGGTCCAGATCTCGATCCGCTCGGCGGCCAGCTTGGCGGCGAAATAGCTCGCCGAGGTATCCGATCCGCCGCGACCGAGCAGGGCCGTGTCGCCATCCTCGCGCCGGGCGATGAAGCCCTGGGTCACGATGGCGCCGGGCAGACCGGCGCACTGAACGCGAAGATGATCATCACGATCATGGGTACAATCAACGGCCAGGTAACCGCGCGCGCCTGAAGCGGGCAGGGCGGCGAGATGGTCGCGGGCGTCGAGCCAGGCCGAGGCAACCCCCGTCGAGGCCAGCCAGGCCTGGCCAAGCCGGGTCGCCATCAGTTCGCCCTGGGCCATGATCCGCGCCTTCAGGCGCGGGCTGGCATCGCCGGTCAGGGCGAGGCCGGCGCGCAGCCGGGTGAGGGCGTCGAAATGGGGTGCCAGCAGGGCCTCGCCATCGACACCCAGCTCCTCGGCCAGCGCCAGATGGCGCGCCTTGATGGCCTCGAGTTCAGCTTCGCCTTCGCCGGAAACCGCTTTGGAAACAAGGGTGTCGAGGAGATCGGAGATGGTCGCGATGGCCGAGTGAACGACGAAGGCGCGCTTGCCCTCGGCCTGCACGGCTTCGATGCGTTTGGAGATCACACGCCAATCAGCCAGCGATTTAACGCTGGTGCCGCCAAATTTCAGGACGACCCAATCTTGCGCATGTTCCATGTCCAACTCTCCAATTCCCTGCCCCTGTGGGGCAAGGCGCGTGCATATCTGCTTGCAGTCGGATCGCCAATCCCCTGCAAGACTTGTCATGGAGTTTTGGCAGTCTGCCGACGCGGGGCGCGGGTTTGCCCTTTATCCGCGACGCAAATTCAGGCATGAGAGCGGCGATGAAAAAAGACTATAAGGTCGCAAAGACACCCGCTGAAGCGGTGGAGCAACTCGAAGCGCTCTACCAGACGTCCGTTGAACGCCTCCAGATCGCGTTGAAATCCTTCCTCGATGGCGGACCGCCGCCATCCGACGAGGAACGCAAGTCGGGGGCGTTTGTCTATCCCGAACTGCGCGTGACCTATCTGCCGGACGGCCCGCCGCCGCCGGTCAGCCGCGCCTTCGGCAAGTTCACCGATACCGGCTTTTACGCCTCCACCATCACCAATCCGGCCCTGTTCGCCGATTATCTGATTGAACAGCTCACCCTGCTGCTCGACCAGTATGAGATCACCATCGAGACCGGTCCGTCGGACACCGAGATCCCCTTCTCCTACGTGCTGGACGGGGCGGATGACCTGGACATGGATGCGGCCTCGCCGGCCGAGCTGGTCCGTCACTTCCCCTATGCTGACCTGTCCAAGGTCAATGATGACCTGCCCAACGGGCTCAAGGTAAGCCAGCAGGAAGCGGTCAAGCCGCTCTCCCTGTTCGAGGCGCCGCGGGTCGACTATTCGCTGCAGCGCCTGCGCCACTACACCGGCACGCCGTATGAGGACACGCAGCAATTCATCCTCTTCACCAACTACCACCGCTATGTTGACGCTTTCACGGCCTGGGCCATCCGCCAGCTGAAGGAAGACAATCACTACGAGGCTTTCTCGGCGGCGGGCAATGTCCGCGTCGATGCCTCGACGCCGAACGCTCATGCCGTTGTCGAGGGCGCGCCGTGGCGCCGCTTCCAGATGCCGGCCTATCACCTGATCGCCCCGGGCGGTCGCGGCATCACCCTGGTCAATATCGGCGTCGGCCCGTCCAACGCGAAGACGATCACCGACCATCTCGCCGTACTGCGTCCGCAATGCTGGCTGATGATCGGCCATTGCGGCGGCCTGCGACACTCGCAGCGCCTCGGCGACTACGTGCTGGCCCACGCCTATCTGCGCTATGATGCGGTGCTCGACGAGGACCTGCCGCTGGAAGTGCCGATCCCGCCGATCGCGGAAATCCAGATCGCCCTGGAGCAGGGCGTCGCCTCGGTCTCCGGTGATAGCGGCGAGACGCTGAAATCCCGTCTGCGCACCGGCACGGTCGCCACCTATGCCGACCGCAACTGGGAACTGCGCTACGCCGCCCAGGCCAAGCGCATCAACCAGTCGCGCGCCATCGCGGTGGACATGGAATCGGCGACCATCGCCGCCAATGGCCTGCGCCTGCGGGTGCCGTACGGGACGCTGCTTTGCGTCTCCGATAAACCGCTGCATGGCGAGCTGAAACTGCCCGGCGCGGCCAATCTCTTCTACCAGCGCTCGGTGTCCGAACACCTCGCCGCCGGGATCGAGACCATCGAGATCCTCAAGCGCGACGAGGGTGCAGCGCTGCACTCACGCAAGCTGAGAAGCTTCGACGAGCCGCCGTTCCGGTAAGGAAGCCGTCGCCATCACTTTACTTCCCCCCGTCGTGGGGACGCGGAGACGATGGGGCGGCGCGGCAGCGCCGTGATGCCGCCTCCGGCGTCACCCCTCCACCGCGTCGCGGTCCCCCTCCCCATGAAATGGGGAGGAAAGGTGGGGCTGGCTTTTGGCGTTAATCCCAGCGCTAAGGCGCACACCTGACCATAAACCGCTTGCCGAGAGACAGCCGTATCCGGTTCTTGAGCTCAAGGGGCATGCCCGCGGAGCGGCGGCTTCGCCGCCCTCGGACGGTGCATGGAGGGACGAACCCGGCATCTGTCCTGTTGTTGTCCCACCGCAAGTCTGCGTAGTCTTGCTTGAAACAACACGGGACTTGCCCATGTCGACGACCAGCACACCCTCCCTGCCGTCCTGGTTCGCCCGAGCCGTTGTCGAGGCAGCGCTCATCGTGTTTGCGGTGGTGCTCGGTTTCGTCGTCAATGAATGGCGCGAGGGGCTGGCCGACCGGCATGCTGCCAATGCGGCGATGGTGCGCGTGGTCGCCGAAATCGAGAGCAATATCGAGCAGCTGGAGTCCGTGGTCGACTATCACGAGGCCGTGGTGCAACGGATTGATGAGCGGCTGGCCGAGATCGCGCTGGCGCCGGAGTCCGGCCGGGGCGTTCTGTTTGACGCGTTTCCGGTGATCCTGCCGCGCGGGGTCAACGCGCCCGGCCTGAGCCGCTTCGCCTGGGACCATGCCCAGCAGCATGGCAAGCTGGATGTCCTGCCCTATGAGCAAGTCGCCGGAATCGCCCGGCTCTATGCCATGCAGGACAGCGGCGTCGAGGCGACCTGGCGGCAGATTGTCGAGCTGATTTTCGCGGGTCCCCAGGTCATGCGTGAGCAGGAGCTGGAAGCCAGCCTGCGTTTCACCCGGATCGGTTTCGTCGAACTGGCCGCCCAGGAACGCTTCCTGATCGAGCGATCCGGCAGGCTGCTGGACGACTTGCGCACGCAGATCGACGATTAGGCCCTCCTCGCCGCAAGCCTGCCCGCGCGGGCCGCAAAGCGGTGTCTCAACGGCAAAAACGCGGTTCCGGACTTGCCGGATACGGAGTGAGTGCGTACCTCCGTGGCATGACCCGTATTACTCCGCTCGCAGGCGTTCATAATTTCCGGCACTTCCATGGCTATGACGGCCTTGATGGCGCTCGGGTGAAAGAGGGGCTGTATCGCTCCGGTCATTTCAGCCGCGCCAGCGAGGAAGACTGGAGCCATATTGGCGGGCTGGGAATCCAGGTCGTGGCCGATCTGCGCAAGCCGCGTGAGCGCAGCAATGAGCCGTCCAACTGGCCCGATCCGATCGCGCCGCGTGTACTGGCCTCTGACAAGGGCGATTGCGGCGAGCCTCCGCCTCTGCGCTTCCTGCGCCCCGGCCCCCATACC